>Ga0325404_1006002_pt1 | contig 12775 bp, 8 predicted proteins | sample PopdelMetagenome_18_FD_205664 | JGI IMG/M metagenome (GOLD analysis project Ga0325404, IMG submission 205664) | Populus deltoides microbial communities from Bellville, Georgia, United States - Xylem-Control-R1 | ecosystem: Host-associated > Plants > Phyllosphere > Stem > Wood/Secondary xylem... | reverse complement strand
TGCATGCATGCGTGAATTATTCATGCATGCATGCAATAGAGACTAACCGAGTCTCTAGCTTGGGCCAGTGACCAGGTCGAGCTGCTAGGTCTAGCCCAACCTGTACAGCTGGGCAAGATCCAACCTAAAAACAAAGAAAACATAAAAAGAATAGTTTTTTAATCCAAATTTTGTGGAATTACTTATTGGCGCCAGAGTCGCGAATACCGTGCTTTTTTAGTTGCACTATATTTACCAATGCTAAGGTTGAAAATATTCATAGGTAATATTCACTAATACCAGAGTTAGAAATATTGTAGAGAGACCACTAAAAATGAAATAAAGACAAACTCATAGCAATTTAAGACAAAATCAGGAATGCAGCCTGCCTCAGGTAGGACACTTAAGGGGTGATAGAATCTTTCCTTTTGCATAACCAGTCCCGTAACATAGAATCTATGTTGACTAGTTAGGGTTTCTAGTGATCACAATAGTAGATGGTGACTCTTTAAACAAGAATGTTCCCCCAAAGAACAAGATGTTAGATATCTGTTCTTTTTCCATGAAAATAATTTTTAATTGGTCGTCGCGATGTCTAGGTGTGACAGAATGACGACTCCACTAGATATTTCTATGATAAAGCTTTGTTGTTTGTCTTTTTATTGCTATCTCATTTGTTGTGCTTGTTCGATTTATTTGATTACCTTTACTGCTTTAGCATGCATCCCTGTTTATATTGTCATGCATCACTTCAAGAGCACATACCTTGAACTTTAGGGTATGTGGAGAAGTAACGGTACCCCAATGGTTTTAGCCCGGGAAAGACTCGTGAAACTATCCAACTCTTGTTTGATTATTTACTTGATAGTGGTTGATATGCCAATCTGATATTACTCAGGGCCTCTATTTTCACACTACTTGTAAGCCTCATATCAACCTTTCGAAGACGATCGTTGAGCATGCAAGAGACCCTTGAGAGTAGATAGTAACCTACCCCATGATGCACTTAACGACTAGAACCGACATGTTAGGTTGTACCCTGTGTAATCTTACCATGGCTAACCCAACATGCAGCATCTTAAATTCCAAGACCATTGGGTGGCAAATGGTTGTCACATAGGATACGAGAGTTTGAGTTGTTACAGTTGACAAGAAGGAACCAACTTGAATTAAGCTAAAAGGTTTATCAAAAGCTCAAACTTAAGCAAGAATGAACAAAGATCCCTTCGTTGGCATGATAACGACATCAGGTTCTTAAAATCCAGTAATAGCGACCATTATCACCCTGTGACAGGCAAATCCATATTGAATCTATATTTTTCCTTGTTGATAGCATCATCACTTGTGTATGATTGCACAATTTTCATTTAGCGGGTTGAAATATAGGTCCAATTGAAATGCACTCATACCACCCGACTGCGAAAAAGACGAATGGATAACAATGAAAGAGCTTAGTTGGAAGCTCAACACCGACAGGAATTGGAAAGTCTTTAGAGAAGAAGTCATAAGGCTTACTAGTCTACTCGAGTAAACCTTTGGATCTAAATATGGAGAAGAAAAATTTACAGCTCAGCCTAAACCTATACTCGCAAATCTATAGAATCTTGAGGCATATATGAGGTGTCATTTGAATCTCAGCTGGCTATGTATTCCCAAATTGCTCAACCAGTATATCCCATAAAAGTGTCGCCTACCATTGATTTTACAATGAAGAAATCTCAAAAGAATAGAGGATGGCCTGGACAAATTGGCTACCCTAGAGCAAAGGATGAAGGCATTCGAGGAAACTAGCCTACATGACCATATAAAAGCTTCTGAGATGTGTTTGGTGCCCAACGTGATCATCCCTAAAATTTTAGAGTGTCTAAATTCATCAAATATATAAGAACTCAATGCCTTGTAATTAACTCATCTCAAGGTATACTGTAATAAAATGGTCAAGGTAGTTTATGATGAGAAACTGTTGATTCATTTCTTTCAAGACAACTAGAGTGACGATGTCCTTACTTGGTATATGCGGTTGGACAATACTAAGGTAAAAAAGTGGAAGGACTTAGTTGATGCCTTCATTAGGCAATATAAGTTCAACATAGATGTGGACCCTGGTAGGTCAAGCTTGCAAGCTATGAAAAAGGACAACAAAGAGTCCATAAGAGAATACACCAAAAGATGGCATGAGGCAAATGCACAGGTTAATCCTCCTTTGTTGGAAAAAGAGATGACCAATTTGTTTTCCAACACTTTCAAGGCCCCATACTTTAAATACCTGGTTGGAAGCTCTGTATAATTTTTTTGTCTGGCCGGGTTGCTACAGCTAAGAGGATTGAACAAGTCATTTGGTTAGAAAGGATTGCTGACTCAACTGAGGAAAAAAGTCTCACTAGAAAAAAGAAAGAAACTGAGGTTCATAATATCGAAGATGGTTACAAAGGCAAGAAAAAAAAATCAAATTAAAGACACCTCTAGTCAATTATACTGAACGCGAAGCTACAATGTTATTAGGCCAAGACTGGTCTATGTATGACCTCAACTGACTATTAGAAAAGTGACCCTGTCGAGGAGTTTGTAGGAAAGGGACGATTAGAAGATTCCAAAAATTTCAATCAATGATTGCTAAGTGTTTAGCCCTTTTATGTGTCCCCTTGTTAGTAATCATAACTCAAGATGTTAACATAAGGTCTTTGTTGTTAAGCCTTTTTTCTAAAATTTCAATGAGATAATGAGTTTGTCTTTCAATTGCGTCTTTTTCTTTGATTTACAGCCAAATATCCTGAAAGGGGTTTCTTCTAAGAATTCACAAATACACTTTTGAAGCCTCGCGTGATCTCATAGTTGCAATTCATTTCTTTTACCAAAAGCTTTTCTCCTTGTGGAATTTTGAAAAAAAATTAAACTTGCATTTTGATTTCAAAAATGATTTGATGTTTATTTAGAATGATATTTATTGACATTCTACTTGTAGAATGACATATGAATCAAGCAATTCCTTCATTGAGGTGACTTAACTCCTAACCAAAGTTCACGAATAGAAAATGAATCATCACCCTCACACCATGATTCTTGAGCCATGTGTTTTAAATGTATGCATAAAAGTATGTAGTGAACTTGTTACTCATAGACTCATGAGATGCATTTCTTTGCAAAAGTCTAAACCATCACCCTAGACGAGGTCAAAGTTTATTGATCTTAACTGCTTTCGCTTGAAATAAGAAAAGGTCATCTTTATTTTTCCTTTTACATTCTAAAATAAATATATCCCTTACGGTTCTATTTGAGCCTAAATAAATTTTCTTTCATGAAAATCATGACTAGGATCACACCCCACACTAGGGGCAAGTGAAAATTTCAATGAAAACAAAAGGAAGAAAAACTATGAGAAAGCTAAAAAGGCAAAATAGCTTAAGAAACTCAAATGCTAAGGGGCATATGCCCAAATCACAAGAAAAATTAATATCTTAAATAAAATGAGTATGCCCCAGCCAAAACAATTGAAAAAAAAGGCAAATCAAAGAAAAGCAGCAAAAGAAAAGATGAAAGACACAAAGAGTCAAACTGCTGATACTGATCATCAATCTTTGAAACCTTGAAACATGTTTTGAGCCTTGTGAATCCTTTTCTTTCATAGCCAAAAACCAAAGCCTACATTACGTGCGTGTAGAAATCCTTTCTAATCAAGAAAGCAAACAACTTAAAACAATAAACAATGCACTCAAAATGCAAAGAGTGCTTTTTCATAAAAGTCATGACATCGAGAACAAGCTACTCATTATTATTCATGCTGATAAAATGCGGGTTCAAAAAGAGACATTTTTTCTCAAACAACCTTGAGTTTTTTCTCGAGCCCTTCACTTTGAAACCCATAAAAGCAGAAGGTCATCTCATAGTGTACTTTCATCGATATTAATATCATCAACACAAGAGCAAATCATCTCTTTTCCAAGAAAAATAACTAGGGAGTTACATGATTTCAAAACACAAATTGTTTTAAACTCACATCGAAACAATTTTTGTTTTCAAAATGCAAGATCAAGATTTCAAGATTCATTCTTGACAAATATTCCTTCACCAAATTGAAAATAAGAGAAATGAGATAATGGTCACTCAAAACCATTATTTGTCTGAGTAGCTGACAGAGCACACTTAAAGGTAATGACTAATACAAGGGGGTAACATTGTGTTTAAAATGAGAATTGATCCCTTTTTGGATAAACAAAAAGGAAGAGGGACATTTCCTACAATAAGACAAGGAGGTGTTTTGGTTTACAAAAAGCAAATTGATCCTTTCAACAATTGACACCGAGTGTTTTTAGCAGTGAGACGAGGAGTAATGGATGATCCTCTCAAATTATTCGACAAGACAAAAAAATCTCTAGCAAACAAGTAGGTCACAATTGGCACCATGAAGGCTAAGTTATGTAAACAAATCTGGGAAAAGACTTACATGGGCCAACTCGAGTAGGCTAGAAGTCAAATGACAAAAAAGACCCAAATCTGAGATAGCAAGTCCTCATCAATCAAGCAAAAAGAAGATTGAGAAGAAATGGGGGCCTATTATTCAAATCAGATAAGGATGCATGTATATCATCTAAACTTTAAGACATTGAACAATGTGTTTTGCAAATTTTACAAGAGAAATCCCTAACGAGATCCATCAAAAGGAAAGCCTCCTTAAAATGGCCAAAAATTAAAAACGCTTTTGAAAATTTCTCACTTTTAAGAAATTCATGATCTGGGCAACCTGCCCATGAGAATTAGAGCACCCGAAAAAAATCTTCAAACCTTTCATCTGTGGGTAGGTCACCCTTTACAAAGACATCAATGTTGAAAAAATTTCATGTTTTCACATCATCGGGCAGGTCGCCTAGAACAATTAGACCACTTGCAAAATTCTTCACATTCTTTTTTCACCATCGGGCAAGTCACCTAAAACAATTAGACCATTTGTGAAATTCTTCGCATTCTTTTTTCACCATTAGGCAGGTCGCATGGAACAATTAGACCACTTGAGAAATTCTTTGAATTCTTTTTCTCCTAGATAGGTCACCCATTACAATGAGACCCCTGCTGAAAAATCTCTGTATTTTTTCTATGGGCAGGTCACTCATCCCTATTTTCCATCTAAGTAGGTCACCCATTACAATAAGACTATTTTAAAAAATCAATTAAAAAAACAAAGAGAAAGGATTTTGACGCTTATTTTTCTTTACAAAACATACTATACAAAGTCAAAAGAAAATAAATTCTCCAATGCCTTTGCACCGTAAACATTGTAAAGAGGGGGCAATTGTTATAACCTAATTTTGGTCTGTTGGCTTTTGATTTAATTTTACAAGTGTTAAAATGTAAAATTAAAAGATCAAGGATATATTTTGATGAAAAGTGTGATTTGTCAACTTACGTGAAAACTAGGAACCACAAGTGCTTTTGACACTTTATCCTTCTCATCAAGATAATTCCAAATTTTGACGTGGCCACCCACTTAACAATTAGTCATCAAATCAATAGTTTCAAATTTTTACCTATAAAAGGAGGCATTTGCCATGAATTTAGGCATCTTGGTTTTCAGATCAAGATCATGCTCTTGCTCTCTTTCTATTTTTGTAATGCTTAAGTTTTGTTTATATTAATCTCTTGTTTATGCTTTTCATTTCCTTTCCTTTAATTAGTTAACTTATATCTTATTTATGTTTTTATCTTGTTTATTTATGTTTCTCTTCTTCATTATGTTTAGCTAAGTTTATTATGTCAAGGTGAAAAGGTAACACTAATGGTGTAAGAATAAGTATAGTATAAACTCAACATGGACTTTAATGTTTGATACTAACATGTTTTGTATTTGTTATCTTATTCACTCTTAATACTTTACTTGTTAAATGGTTAATTTAGATTTATGTTGTATAACCTTGGTACAATAAATATTTGGCACTTTCATAGCCCAAACTGTATGGTATAACCGGCACCTGTGCTATGAAAGGAACTTGATTTGTTGTTAACATAAGTTATAATCATGAATACCTAACAACATTTACAAGTATTAGCATTACTCGAATAAGATAATTAATGTAATCATGTTAACAATTTATAATCCAATTGGAACCTCCTTTGTGTGTGGTTTTCAGTCGAGTAATAAGAGTTTATACTATACTTATTTGAAATACCATTAGTGGATCCTCTAACCTTGACAATTGTTTTTCTCATTGTTTAATCCTTATATCAATATCACATCTCAAAGCTCTCTTCAACTTATTATTATTATTATTATTATTATTATTATTATTATCATCATCATCATCATCTATAATTTATATAGTTAACCTCCCTATGGTTTGACCCCGGTCTTGCCGGGTTATTTATTACTTCGACACTCCTACACTTGGGAGAAGACATCAATCATTTGGTCGTGTCAGGTTTTTGGCATCGTTGCCAGGGATGTAAATTCTTGTATACATTATAATATTTATTATATTTTCTCTTTTAACTTTTCATTTTATCTAACTCTTTGCTTGTTTTGTTTCTTTTTCTTTTTCTTTTTCTTTTTCTTTTTCTTTTTCTTTTTCTCGTCTTTTCTTCCTTTTATTCTTTTCCTACACGTGCATGAGATATTGGTCACTTACATTAAGTGGTAGACTTTGTAGGGTATCCTCATCATTTTCAAAAAATATGGCCGAAGAAGATAACCAATCGCTTCATAATGAAAATCATGAGAATAACCAAGTTAGAACACTTAGAGACCACATGAATCCCACAAGAACAAGTGCACCCTCATGCATAGTTTTCCCTCCTAACGCATCTCATTTTAATTTTAAGCCAGGCATTATTCAACTTTTATGTTTTTTTCATGGCTTAGATCTAGAAAATCCATACTTGCATTTGAGAGAATTTGAGGAGGTCTGTAACACCTATAATGACTTAAATTGTAGCATGAACACCATCAAATTAAAGCTTTTTCCTTTTTCATTAAAAGATAAAGTTAAAACATGGCTATAAAATTTGAGACCAGGATCTATTCGTGCTTGGGATGAAATGCAACAACAATTTTTAAAGAAGTTTTTTCTGTCTCGCAGAAGAAACTCTTTTAAAATACAAATCATCACTTTCACTCAAAACCAGGAGAAACATTTTACCAATGTTGGGATAGGTATCGAGACTTGTTTAATACTTTTCCTCATTATGGTTTTGAAACATGGAGATTGATTTCACATTTTTATGAAGGGTTAACACCTAAAGATAGGTAAATGGTTGAATTGATGTGCAATGGAACTTTTGAAGATAAAGACCTTAATGAAGCAATGGAGTACCTAGACTTGCTAGCTGAAAATGCACAAAATTAGGACACTATAGGCACTTATAAAGCACCAAGTAAAACCCAACCTCATACATCTAGTGGAGGTATGTACAACCTTAGAGAAGATTATGACCTCCAAGCCAAGTTTGCATCTTTAGCTAGAAAAGTCGAGGCACTAGAATTGAAAAAGAGTGGTCAATTAAAATATGTTCAAAACATTGTGTGTCAAATCTATGAAACCAATGAACATTCAACCAATGACTATCCAACTTTGCCTTCTTTTAAGGAATGTCTCCATGAACAAGCCCATGCTTTAAACAGTTTCCAAAGGCCCAATCATAACCCATACTCGCAAACATACAACCCTAGTTGGAGAAATCACCCAAATTTCAGTTGGAAGAATGATAACAATAATGCACAAACTTCACAGCCACCGTTTTAAGCACATCATAATTTCCAAAATTCTCATGAATATGCACCTCCTTATACTCCACCTTCTAGAAAAAATATTGAGGAAATATTGCATGCATTCATTAAAAAGTAGGAGACAATCAACACTCAACTTGCTCAAAGTATAACAAATTTTAAAGATACTCTTGCAAAATTGACATCTGCTCTCAGTTTCCAAGAGAAATATAAGTTTCCATCTCAACCACGGCAAAATCCAAAGGGGCAATACAATGCAAATGCAAGTAGTTCTGGAAGCCAACACATGGATCAAGTCAAATCAGTCATTACTCTTCGTAGTGGTAAGGTTATTGAAAAACCCATTCTTGAACCTTTTGAGAATGATGATGAGTCAATCTCTGAGGGTAAGGAAGGGGTTAAATCTGAACATTGCAAAGAAAAGATTGATTCCCCGCTAGCACTTCCATTTCCTCATGCCATGACCAAACAAAGGAAAGTCAATCACAATTCTGAAATCCTTAAAACTTTCAAACAGGTAAGGATCAATATACCTTTGTTGGATGCTATTAAACAAGTACCTTATGCTAAATTTTTTAAAGATTTGTGCACTGTGAAGAGAAAATTGAATGCGAAAAAGAAAGCCTTTTTAGCCAAACAAGTAAGTATCATTCTTCATAACAATAATGCTTTGAAATATAAAGACCCTGGTTGTCCTATAATTTCTTGCTTTATTGGATAACATAAAATTGAAAGAGCTTTACTTGATCTTGGAGCTAGTGTGAATTTACTTCCATATTCAATCTTTCAAAGTCTCAATCTAGGTGAGTTAAAACCAACTTCTATAACTCTTTTACTTGCCGATAGATCTGTAAAAGGGCCTAGAGGAATAGTTGAAGATGTGTTAGTAGAAGTCGATAAATTCATTTATCTTGTGGATTTTATTGTCTTGGACACATATCCTGTTGAAGCATGTAATTCATTTCTTGTTATTTTAGGACTTCCGTTTCTTGCAACTTCTAATGCATTGATTAATTGTAGGAATGGACTGATGAAGCTATCATTTGGAAACATGACATTGGAGATGAATATTTTTAACATTTGCAAGCAACCTGGAGATTATAATGATTTACAAGAAGTAGATTTTATTGAAGAATTAGTTTATGATCAATTTGAATCTACTTTGATTGAAGATTTGCAAATGATTTATTCTTAGGAAGAAATCATGGATAAGAAAGGCACCGAAAATATTGATACGGATCATTTATCAAGATTGATAATAGATTCGACATCTGACATCACACCAATCAATGATTACTTTCCTGATGAATCCTTACTTTCTCTTAGTTCAATGCCTTGGTTTGCTAAAAATCAATTTTCTTGCTTCAGGAGATTTACCAGCTCATTGGAGTACCCAAAACAAAAGAGAGTTTTTGAACAAAGTGAAGAAATTTTATTGGGATGACCCTTACTTATTCAAATATTGTCCTGATCAAATATTTCAAAGATGCATTCCCGACAATGAGGTAAGTAGCGTCATTAAACTTTGTCATTCTGAGGCATGTGGGAGTCATTTCTCGTCAAAAGAGATGACTGCAAAAATCTTATAATATGGATTATATTGGCCCACCATGTTCAAAGACACATATGTGTTCTGCAAAGCTTGTGAAAATTATCAAAAGTTAGGATTTATTTCAAAACATAAGGAATCTTTAGATAATCTTCTATTGACTTTTGGGACATATCCTAGTGGCAATGCGCATTGTGCATTTCATAACTTATGACCTCATTTTCATAAAGAACATGCTCGGCATAGTCTTGGGAATCTGACTATAAAAGACCCTGTTTGCCAGTTTTTAAGAAAACTGGATGGGAAGCCTATCCCCAACCCATAGAGGCGTTTAAGCCGTTCTTGGACATAAAATCAAGGGAAGATGTGAGCCACAATCACAACTACAATTTGAGTCTTAGTTTGTAAAAAATTGTGTCTTTTGGTTTTATTAATAGCATAATATTTTTCGGTTTTGTTATCTCTTATATTTGTTCAAGTGTGTTTCAGGTTTGTCAGTGTTCGCTGCTTCAGGTGATGTCTTCTATACTCTATCTTTTTACCTTAGAACATTGAGGACAATGTCTCGTTTTGGTTGGGGGGAGAGGGTAGTAGTTAACAAAAAATAATTAAAAAATAACTAACCAACTAACTGCTTTTGTTTTTAATAAAACCATTTGAAAAAACTGTTATTACTAGGATGGCAGGGTAAGGGGGAATTTTATTGACTCTTGAGACGCATCTTAGTAAACATTTTTCAATGGTTATTTGCAATATTCATAACAAGGTCCATCATATACTTCTCTTGAAATATTCAGGTTTACTAACTCTCGCATTATTATCAATTGATTCTGCTCATATACTCATTTAACAAGTATTCTTAAACCTTAATTTTCACACACACACACTTTAACATATGATTGTGGGTTGCATATTGGATTATTATATTATTTGTGTTTTTTTGTTAAAGGTAACAACTAAGGGAAAGGGATAGTATATAAAAAAACAAAACAAAACAAATAATGATAATAAAAACGTAAATAAGTTTGGTTTCGTAGCTTCCCTAACCTAAGCAATTAAGCCCGAAGGGGTGTTTCAACACCTAATACCCTAAGATCAACTGACTTTGAAGCTATTGGCCCAAAGCTTGTTACATGGGTTAAGGAGAAAAGCTTAAGGGAATCAAACATTGCACTGTCTACATATCAGTACCTGTAACCCAAGTTACTAAACTTGCAGGGGTGTCTCAATGCCTAATGCCCTGAGACCAACTTGTCTGGGAGTCATTAGTCGAAAGCTCGTTACATGGGTTAAAGATACATTATGTTTTAAGTTATATGTATATATATTAAAAAAAAAAAGATAATAATCCCAGCCCAAAGAAGTTAACCTTAAACATTAGAACAAAAAATTTGTTTTCTTCCAAGTAAAGCCTCATAACTATGTGTTGATATATTGAGCACAAAAGAAAGGTTTATTAATATCTTGTTTAAGAGGTATTGAGCAGATATATAAATTTAATGAGAGTTTGTTTATCTGGATAGATTAATCAAAGTTGAATGATGAATGCCTTGCTTTGTTTGAACTTGCAAATTTTTTTTTTATTTTAATGCTTTGATTACTAAGGACTAGTAATAAGCTGGTTAGGGGTGTGATTAGTGCTTAAAAGTGCATTTTTATCAAGGTTTTATATCATCATTTTGCACTTGAAGTATCAATAACTCCTTAACTAAAGCATGTTTTATAATAACAAGTCTGATACTATAAGATACCTTTAATTTATGGTAAATGTTTATCTTAAATGCAGTCCTATCACATAAATCAAAGGATTGATTGATGAGTTGAACTACTGAAATTGAGAAGACAAAGAGAGAGTTAAGCTTAGAAAAGAGATGTTAGTTCAGTCTAAACTGGAACACTGTTCATTCATTGGGTCATATCTGGAGCTGTAGATCTTGGATTTCAATTTGGTTTATATGGTTAGAAAGCTAAGACATAGGTCTAAAACATTCATAGGAAAGCAAGACTCAATTCTATTTTTTAGAAGTCCAAATCTTAGCAACAACAGAGAAGTCAGAATCTGTCCTGTAGCCCAGACACTATTTAGTGTTCAGCCCATATCTCGAGTTCTAGAAGTCCAAATGTACTGATTCTTTTTTTGTTGGAAATCTGAGACAATGTCCTAGAACTTTCATGATTTAAGTCTATTCAAATTCTGATGTTATCAATAACGTTTTGTTTAGACAAGAAGATAAGGATTGTCACCAAGTCAAGATGTGGCCACCTACTCAACAATTAGTCATCAAATCAATAGTTTCAAATTTTGGCCTATAAAAGGAGGCATTTGCCATGAATTTAGGCATCTTGGTTTTCAGATCAAGATCATGAATAACCTCTGCAGTTTGAGTGTGATTAAGAAGTGTCTAAGTTTTTTATATGCTACAAGAGTCTTTCTCATGCCAGTTCTGGGTTTGTAATGGGAATGCCCACATGTCATGCACTTGGTGAGCTCAACATTTTCAAGGCAGTACAACATGTAGAAGTTTGGACACATGTCAATTTTCTGGTATCCTAAATCGAGGGGTTTCATCATGGACTTAATAGCATAGAAGTTCTCTTTCAGCCTATTCCCTTCAGATAAAATGCTTCTCGCTCATTTAACAATTATGTCATAACCGGCCTCACTCAACCCATAATTCGACTTGATGGTGAACACCTGTGCAACGGCCGATAATTTACTGTGATTTGTGCAGCCATATCATAATGGTTTGTCAGAATCTTTCAAAAGATCAAAAAACTTGACCGCGTCTGCATTAGGTTCTTCTTCTACGATTAGACATTGACTGGCATTACCTTAATTCATTCTCATTACATCCATAACCATATTCCTGTAGAGATTATTGTTGTCATTTACAACTTCATGCACATTGCTAGCACTAGAAGTTGACCCAACCATCCTTTCTACCATGCTCTTGTTACAAACAAATAGTCCTCCGTATGCGTACCAACACAAGTAATCCTTCATGAACCCTTTGTGTAGAAGATGCATCGTTACAACATCTAGATGAAGAAACTTTTTATTTTTATACCTTCTGCATAGACACCTAATACCACCTCCACTAATATTTCTCATAATAGATGTTGCGAAATTAATAAAACTCTGAACCCCATTACAATAATCCATCCTCCATAATCCTTGGGGTGAATCTTGATACATCCATAAACGATCATCCATGACTTCTATCGAACCTCTATAAAATAATGATGACAACATGCATTAATTAACTACGTTAAGTAAATAAATTTACAAAACTATTGGTTTGGCTCAAGATTATCCAACTTACTTTCAAACTTCTCTTAAATATTCATTATCTATTATTTACGTACATACAAATTTATACACATTAATTTACGGTAATTACAACTCGACAATAAAATTGACGAAAATTAAAACGGACACGTTAAACAAGCCATTATTTAATTCATCACAACACACCTAAGTCGGTAATTCGACATAAGTTTCAACAATTTACAAATAAATATAATTTTACAAAATC
>Ga0325404_1005999_pt1 | contig 12780 bp, 11 predicted proteins | sample PopdelMetagenome_18_FD_205664 | JGI IMG/M metagenome (GOLD analysis project Ga0325404, IMG submission 205664) | Populus deltoides microbial communities from Bellville, Georgia, United States - Xylem-Control-R1 | ecosystem: Host-associated > Plants > Phyllosphere > Stem > Wood/Secondary xylem... | reverse complement strand
AATGGTGGATCGAAGTTCAAAAACCTTTCGCAGTGCCAACAATTTATTGATTTTCAAGTGAAGGGAAAAGGTGGGGGGGAAGAGCAGAAAACTCCCTGTCGATCATTCTCTCTCGCACACACAACCAGGGGGGGAAATGAACAAGCTAGCTTTTGCCAGAAACATTCTTGAGAATTTCCCTCAAGCCTAAAACACCAGGAAAGTGACTCTTTAACCAGACATATAGGATACAAATGGAGACGAAGGGAACAAGACAGAAACAGTTGGGAGTGAAATAAACACTGAAAAGGACACCAGTAGTGTTTTGTCCAGCTTATCCATCCATTGCTTTTCCCCAGCAAACAAGAACAGAAGCTTGACCCATCAATTAATGTTTTTCGAGGGTGTAATTTTGGTGGGTTTTCTCCAACCAGTGTTTGCCCAGTCTTTACACCACCACACACCCCGAACATGGAGCATCTCTAGAAGGAATTTTGTCCAAAAGTAAAATGATTGTCTTGTGGTTGTCTTTCATGATGCGTGCCTTTGACAAGGACAATTCAGCAGAGACAACTTACGATTGTCTCTTGCCATTAATCTTGATGTTTATTTTTTATTTCCGTTTCATATCCAGACTCGACGTTAAATCTAATCAATTCAAGCCTCGGCCACGAGGATGATGTTAAAATATAGAGTTTTAGATGTGAATTTCCGAGTTAATATATAAATTCATGGCAGAATAAATAAATTAATAATAAAAATCAGATTGAAATCATACGACAACTCTAAATTTCTAATTATCTTCTTTTTTATTGCATAACCTTATGTTTACCTTGTATTTACTAATAAAATTGCTTATTGTTTGTAAAAAAATCCGCATATAATTTTAAAAATTATTTTTACTATACAAAATCACATTATATTTTCTTCTGTATTTTATTAAATAAAGTGTTTTTACCTTCGCTTGAAGGAATTGCTTAACCACAAGAGTGTAGTATGCACAGAGAAGAATATATATATATATATATATATATATAAAAGAAGTTATTTCAAGTTGTCTTGCTTCTTTTATTTTTAAAAAAATGTTTTAAGTTTTCCTTGCTGGAAAAAAGAAGGAACAAGGCATGAGTGCACAGATTATTACGACGTGGATGTTTTTCTTTGGCATCTTCTGAAAGAGTTACGTGGATACAGTGAGATTCAATGGAAATTTCAAAGCTCAAATCATTAATTAGAGGGTTGTCTTGCAGCAAGCACTGGATTATCTCATTTGAAGCCAGCAGCACAAAAGGTTGATCATAACCACCCAAAATAATATCAGAAAACATAATACTCAAGGATAACGAAAGAATGCCTTCCATTTTATTCTTTATTTTTATCATCATAATCAGTATCATCATCATTATTATTATCATCATTATATCATCAAGATGTTAGAACTCGAGTTTGAAAATGCAAGGATATATATTGATTTATAAGTTACAATGAGATTAAATTATAAATTGGTTTATAATTTATCAACAAACAAAACACTATTTTTATCATAAAAAAACATGGAAAAAATACAGTCTTCAATTTTTACTTGATTTATACCAAAACTGAGACAAAGTTTTCAAAATCAAATTAAATTAAACCCCTACCCGATTTAATTTATTATTTATTTTTAGTTGAAGATTGTCTTGTAACTGGAGGGACATCACATCCCTTATAACTTCAAAAGACTCTTTTGTCTCTTCAGATTTAGCCAATAATTACAGATTTACGGTGGGAAATGGCTCTCTAACTCGGTTTTGGTCTGATGTTTGGTTTATTGATGATATGAGTAATTGGGAGCAAGGGGAATGGAAATGGGAGTTAGCTTGGAGGAGACAATTGTTTCTCTTTTAAACTAAGCAGGTCGTCTACCTTCTCTCATCTCTAGAAAGCTTTCGACTAAAGGCAACAACTTCAGATAAGAAAGTTTGGTCCTCATCAGCAAATAGATGTTATACAGTTAAAACTTGTTCTTTACTTATTGACAAAACTGTGAATCCAAGGCTTAGAATTTTTAAGGTTTTGATATGGCAAAAAGAGGTCTCTCCTAAGGTTCAATCTTTTCTTTGGCTAGTTGTTCAGAATAGATTATGCACTAAGAATTTCTTACTTTGCCGTAATAAAATCCCAGTTGATCAAGCCTTATGTATCTTTTGTGAAAATGAGATTGAGATTTCAAATCATCTTCGACCAGTGTGGAAATTATGGATGAAACTAGTGGATTGGTGGGGTATTAGTAGTTGTCTTTCCTACTGTGTAGATGATCTTTTACATCAGTGGGCCAACCTAGTGTTTGGAAAATTCCGGCGTAAAGCTTGGTCTATGCTCTCTTGTTGTGTTAGCTGGAGTCTATAGCTTATGAGGAACAAGGTAATCTTCAATGATGGCAATGCAACATTCAAAGACAGTTTCTCCTTAATTTTTTATCGCCTATCAAATCGGCTCAAGTCTGCGGATAAGTTCTTCACGGCTACTGACACTACTTTAATTATGAGGCCTGAAGGTATTATAGCAATCATGATGTTCTTTTTCGGTTATGTATCCGTTGGTTTTTTTTCTTTTTGTGTTTGCCTTTTGTTTTTGTGATTTTCTTTTCTGCTTTTCTTCCGTGTATCTTGTTTTTGGCTACCTACTGATTAGGCCTTTTAATATATCGGCTTCTTCCACACACACACAAAAAAAAAGATTGAAAAAATGTTTTTGAGCCTAAATGAAAATATTTTTTTTTCAAAAAACAAACTTATAAAAGAAGCATTTTTAGTTATTTATAAAAGAAAAAAAAATAAAAAAGAAGGGAGCACGCGTGCGAGGCATGTGAGCTCCCTTGGGTTGGTGTTGAACGGGCTTTGCCGACACATTTAAACTTTTCAATCTCTGATCATTTTCACTACTTTCCTTCTTCAAAAACAATAGCCACGTTTCATTATTTGGAATTTTCTATCATCGATTTGTCTTGACGTTGTGAAAATGCTGTGCCCTTTCGTCACCTACAACAATGGGAAAAAAACTATAAAAATAAAATAAAATTACTGAAAATAAATCTTTTTTTTACCTCCTGTCCTTTTATGTCCTTGAAATAAACGGACCCTTTTGTCACTGACAAAGCCGGTCACTGTCACGATAGCAAGAAGCAATCACCGCTTCCTGCCAGCATGTGCCAGAGGGTAAAAGATAAAAAAAAAAAAAAATCGCAAGTTAAAATATAACTAAAACCGGCCATGCTAGCGTGACAGCAAGAAGACCAAATATTGAACCGTACGTGTAAAGAATTTCAATCGCGGGAGCGATTTATGATACGGCACGTGTCGTAGTTTGTCACGGAGCGGGCCCCTGTTCTGTGTGCATCTCGTCAGTGATGGGACTTGACGCGTGGGGCCCAGAAAGTAACGGGTCCCATGCCCGAATCTCTGTCGTTACTTCTGGGACTAGTGAAAGTCTTATTACAGCTTTGTCGGAGACTTTGTTACTTTGCATGACTTTTGATTTTTTTTTTTTTTCACTATTTTATTTTCTTGATACAGTATTTTTTATCGACCTACGTGTATAACATCTGTCCTGCCCGTCAAATCAACCCAGTAATTTGTTGATTGGAACCTGCTTCGAAGTTTTACTTCAAAATAATTTTTTTTTGGTTAAAATCACTTTGTTTCAAATTATTCGAGGTTTTTTTTTTTTATAAATAAAATCAAAATTTCAATAAATCCGCTCAACCCAGAGAAAATTTTGACTTGCCAATTTTTACGAGAAAAGTGTATGAAATTGGGATGTAAGATGATTTCTTTAGTAAATTTTCATTTAAAAATATATTAAAATATTTTTTATAATTTTTAATATTAATGTATTAAAACCTTCAGAAAAATATTTTTAAAAAATATTAATTTAATTTTTTTTCAAGAAATAACACAAAGTTTTTTCAACACAACTCACAAATATGGTGTCTTTATCTATTTTTTTATAAAGATAAATTGAATTATACTTACTGTGAAATATTTGCATTTTTTTTCTTTTATAGATGGTGACAGATCCTTACCATAATATAGTAACTTGGCTGAGAATATGAAAAATATTAATTTGATATTTTTAATATAATTTTATTTTCAATAACATTATCAAATATATACTCTGTCAAAAGAATATTTTATGCTAAATTTTTTAAGAAGAAATGCATAAGAATTTTATCTATCACCGACTTGATAGGAGATTTGAATTTGTGAGAAACGAATTCCTCCAAAGAATCAAGGAAACCACTTGAGCTCTTTATGATCAACTAGAAACATGCACACACTACTAAAAAATGTAGTAATTAGCAACTAACTACTCCGTTCATACACATAAATTTAAATTCTCAATCAGAGAATCACGGTCAATAAATCGACGGTGTGATTAGAGGGGAAGAACGTGGATGCCCGTAGGAAAGTTTCTTCCTAACCATCTCGGCAGCTTGGCGCATCAAAAGTTGAATGATTATGAACATGACACGGTGTGACCAAGAAGAGTCATGATAAGGTGGTTCACTAGAGCCACAACCCAGATAAATATCATCGCCATTGTTTCCATGTTGTTCCTGCCCAACCGAACACTCGGATGACCCGGAACAATTCAATTGTCTCATCATTACAATATATTCGTATATATCACTCGTATTTCTTTTCACTAATTTTAGTCTTCTACCTAGTTGTCCGCTCATTATTTCATTCATGGCCCAGCATGATTATACTTTGGACCGTATTCGATTGACTTCTTCAACAAAAATATATCCCCAGTGGGAAATTATCATAGCGGAATCAAGATGTATGATCTCTACTTATCACGATCTTCTTTAATATCGAGAGATTTCTTAATATCCTGCTATACATGTACGTTTAGATATAACCTTGGTGAAATTGGATAATTATTTTTTTTGGTGTGGATGAAGTATTGAGATGAAAAAACATTGATTAATTAAATGGGGTTATGACAAGTGGAGGTGCGAGCCGATCTAACATGACAGGGGCAAAGAGAAAATATATGTAGAGAAGACGGGTGATCAAGAGGAGGGTGTGCATGGATGGGAAGGTTTCGAAGACCACACAACCTTGTTTATCTAGAGAGATCTTGCATGAGGTTCTTAGCAAAAAGACTACCACTAGTTTGTAACTTAGATTGGAGTCTTTGCATGTGACAAAATCCCTTTACACACACACACACACGTGTGCAGATGAAATAAAGAGGGGAGGTCACATGTTTTGGATAAATTTGATTATGTATTGTTAGGGTTTAAGGATGATGGATTTTGTTGTGCACAGATGGTGTCTTTAGTAGGTCAAACAAGCTATTTCTTTTACACTTCGGCCATAATCTACAATGGATGTCGAAGAAACCTCTGCTTGGTGTTCAAGTTCAAGCGTGATTGGAACTTGTCTGACGCTTGCAGCAGGTGGGTGGGTATCCATCGAGGCTTTGGTGGAGAAGGTGTAGGAAGATCGTAACTATCTAGTTTTACTTTGATTGGATTCAAGCGAAGATGAAGTTTATTGTGACGTGTTTAGAATCAAATAGAAATTGTTGGTACACCTAGCTAGTCGTAGCTCTCTTTTTTTTAGTGGTCACATGACCACACACGTGACTACGATTGAAAAAGCCATTTCTTTAGATATGTTACCTGCAAAATTAAGGAGGCACTTTGAACGAACACATGAATTTTGGTGTGTGTTTTTCTCCTTTTAATTTCTCATTTTTCTTTTGTTAACACTCTATAAAAATATTTGTTGTGATGATTGAGGTGTTTGAAGGTTTTCCAACAATATAGAAGGAGTGTCTGCCCCTTGCAAATTAAAACCCATCCATGAAATATGCGACAAAAGCACCATATGCAGCATCTTAACATGGACAACGCCCAAGAAAAAAAGGGATCTGCGGGGTAAACAACAATCATGGGCAAGGATTTATCTGTTCATGTGAAAGCATGACATTTTTGTGAAGATTCCATTTCACAGTTCCGATATTTGTTTTAAATCAGACCCCTTGATGTTCCTAGGCATCGAGCTAGAGTCAAACTCATTACAAATTTTAATGATACCAAGTCTAAACTATGACATCAACACACCTTCCTTATACTTTCCATCTTCATTCCATTATCAGCAGCTGTCTTGTATGGTATTGGAAAAAAAACAACAATTAGATTAGATGGTAGAACAAGCAAGCCTTTCCATTAGGCCGAACAACCAATCGATTAGGTTTTGACAAAAACCACCACGATGTGCAGCACTGGGCAGTGGTTGCTGTTTGGCCAGACAAGCAATCAATTGTGAATGGTATGGTAAAAATGGAAATTCTATTGGGCCGATGAACTCAGACGGCAGTGGGACACATGCACAGAATGAGCAGATGGGAAGCACCCAACATATTAAATTTGTCTCCGTTCTTCCTTAATCAATCCAGTTACGTCCTCCCAATGAAGGTTTGCCATGTAGTGTTGACCTGGGAGTGGCTGCAATTTTTGTGACGGGATGTGGAGTTTGTGTCTTGTAGCATGTGAGGGGCAACAAAGATTTGCTATACAATACAGTGAAGTAGGGCAAACACGCATTCAATTTGCACTATTAATTTTATTATGGGCTGTCTCAGCATTGATTACTACACGTTGATGACACACAAGCGGAGGCAGCTGATACGCCGCCACGGTGGCCGCAGGCGGCGGGATTGCGGGTGTGCTTGCTTTCAGCTTAAATTCTCACCTCTAGGGTCAGCTAGTTGTGATTTAATGAGAGTATTAATTATATAAAACCCGGCAGAGTTAACAAATGCAGCCCAAGACAAAGCTATTAATGAAACTTAATTAGTTGTCGTGGGAAAACTGAGATAACATGAAGACTTTTTTGATAATCCTTGGGTTAGTGCCAAAAACCATGGATAAAAATCAATGAAAATGAACCGGAATCCTATCAGTGAACCAGCTATGAAGGAGTTGCTACTCGGCTCCATCAACACAGACTCAGTGATGTGATGCTGAAGATGTAGCTGCATCTAAGCTTTGCAAAAGTACACAAATTTGATAAATTTCTGATTGGGCTCTGCCTGGCCTTTCTTGTCGCCGCCTCTATGCTAATCCTCGTCCGATTTCAGGTCCAAATGTCCTTGGACCACATCTATCTTCTACACACACTAGTTTAGCATACATATAATCAAAGTCCAAGCAATGCAAAGCTATTCACAGCTCGGCTCATTTTGTTTTGTGGGCTTTACCTTAATTCAAATATTTCGTGTTTCATTGTTGAGGTCCAACTGCATTCCCTCGGAGGGAAAAAGCAGCCCTCATCTTATTTGTAAAGCCATCGAGGTGTCCGAAGTCTAAGTACCCTGTAAAAGTATCTCAACTAGTTCTATTTTGTCAAGGTCACAGGTTTTTTTTTTTTTTTCTTGATTAGTATTATCTTTTTAGGATCACAGGTTTCTCCCCTTCATTTCAGAGAGAATGATATAAATTCTGGTTAAACCTGGTTGATTTAATGAGTTGATTTGCAGAACCTGGTTTGAGCTGGGTTTTGAGATACGAGTTTTCCAAATGAACTTGCAAGAAAAATCGAATAAGAGACTGATTAGTCTGGGATGGTAACAATAAAAACTCTTTTCCTTGCATATATGTCCATGAAACCATGGGATTGGCCCCAAATTAGGTTGCCAAGGCTTTTCAATCTGGTGATACAATAGACAAAGTTGTTGCTCGTGGTGTGTTGTCTTTCTTGTGAATGGCACCATCCAGCTGTTTTTATTATCAAAGCATGAGCATAAAGCATGTCTATGAATGAAAGAATGCCATACCTTATGATTAAAATGTTGAATCAAACTTTAAACTTGTGAAAGCAAACTGGAATGATTGATTTAATCAATTTGTTGTTTTTCTTGCATTAGTAATTATTCTTAATAATGACTTTCTTTGGTAGTGTTGGGTCAGATTAAGACGTGTCGCCAAATGCCCTGTTAACAACCTAATGCAGGACCATGATTACATAGCTAAAGTTTAAGCAAACCAAGTCTTGTGCTAAATTATTTCTCGCCCAAGCTACTTGTCTTTCCCATATCGTCACCACCTACCTAATAGCAGGTCTGGAGCTTGATTTCTTTAATAATACTACCCACGAGCATGAGCTCCAATTTGTCTTGGAATTGGTTTTTACTCGAATTATGTTGTGTTGGGCACGATGGCTTGGATGGCCACATCGGCAAACAGAAGCAAGGTATAATTTCATGTGAGCGTTCTGTTGCCACCTCGCTAGCTTTCCCTTGTTCAGGCTCGACAAGATGAATCTGCATCACCTTGTTCCACGATTTCATGTTCTCAGTTGAGGCCATTGTTTCATATCAAGTTAGAAAGTGGCTATATTCTGATTTCTGAACTTGCAGTGTGGTCTGAGCAGTGTGATAAGGCATTGCTACCAACACGTCTCTAGGCCAGGCTATTTGATTCCCATCCATTTAGATGGATTGGTTCATCGACATCCCCTCACGGATGCTGATGACTGTATCAAGGATGGGCAGTTCTTGTCTTCAATGGTGTCAGAACCTTTTCTCCATCCCGTCTACCACCTAAATCATTATGACATCCGATGAAATCAACAGCACAAAGTCGAATTTCCTTCTCATGATTATAAGGTAATTCACTAAAGATTTTGATCAGATTTTCAACCCGGCAGATCACTAGAGAACATATCCATCATTTGTTCAATTCCCTAGTTTGAGGGCCCAAGCCGATGATTCGTGCAGACTTCAAAGTGGTCTGACAGAATTAGCCACTCTTCCAAATTCTCCACAGCAATGCTTTCAATTCATGGAGCAACAAGCACTAAATTGTATCTTGATCCATGGATTTGTACAAGGAGCTCCATGGCCATGGAACATTGAATCCCCTGCATTATTTGATGTGATTCTCTAATCCAGAAAACTGAGGTCATTAAGGGATTAACAATATATTTAAAAAAACCCAAGCCTCGCAAGCCTCGCAAGCCACGTAGCTGAAATGGGGGATAAAAAAAAATTGAACAGCTTTGTGCACGGGAGAACAAGTCGACGATTGATGAAGCATTACAAAGTGCTAAAAATCCATTACTCGTCTCAGATTTTTTTACTAACACATTGAACTGCAAAAAGAATACCCATGGCAAAGGAAAAATAAAAAAGAATGCAAGGAAGAAACAAACAGACTCCCAATACCTACTTACCTTAATTAAGGACCTACCCTTGACTAAACCTAAAACTCTACTACCCCTTAAGCTTCCATTACGCACTAACCATTTTCTGAGTTCTGTCTTACAATGCTTCTCTACTGGCTAAAATTGTGGTCATCTAGTGCTTCTATTCACTGTTCCATCCCTGTACAAAAATCCAACGAAGAAAGAAATGAAATAACAGTAAACGAACAGAAAATAGGCAGCCATCAATTTGAAATGATCCAATTGGAACACTGTTCTCTACACCATCCCTTATATGTAATCCATTGCAGGGTTGCTCTCATTAGGAATCAACTCCGGCGAGTTGGCCACCATTGCAGCAGGTCTGCTGACAGTAATTTTCTCCCCAGACTTTGCTCTCATCTCAACAACTTTCTTATGGGAATTGGAATGCAGGGAAGGAACGAAGGTTGGACTAGCCGCGGGCCGGTACTCGGGGAAAAGCCGGCCTGACTTGTAGCGAACACCACAAGCATTGCAAAGGGTTTTTGGTCCCATTGGCCCTGCTCTCCATTGTGGTGTCTTGGTTATCTCACAATGCATGCATTTTCTCACTGCTTGCTGTGGTGATGAGTTTTGGTTCATCTCCACGGGACCTAACGGAACAGTAAACTTAATTTTCTTCTTCTTCTTATGTTCTGGGTCAACATGGTTCGGTATCTTGATCACAAGTCTGGACTCAGCAAAGTTCTCAGAGTCCAAAGCGATCTTAGGTGGAACGAATGGCTGGGGAACCTCAGTGATTGACGAAGTGGGCGAAATGAGTTGCATTGCTGGACGAGGAGTGAATGTAGCAGGGCGAGGACGCTTGCTACGAGCACGCCCACGTTTGCCAGAAGCACCAACTTCAGGGCTACGCGGTGCAGTTTTCTCTCCTGAGCAGGAGCTACTGCTCTCAAGGACAGAAACTGGGCTGGAAGTCTGGAACTGGTACTGGTGATGTGGCGGCGATTCCTTGTTGTTGACGATTGTGGACTCCTCTTTCTTCATCGTCAGGCTTCCTCCAGAGAAGGAATCCTCCACAAAGTTTGATAGCCATTCCAGCTGAACAATATCTTCATACTGCAACACAAAATCCCACAATTTTAGATTTCAAAATTCTAAATTCTAAATTTTATACCATAATTAAACTATTCCATATTGAGTTTTCCAATTCAAAATCATCCATTTTTCAGTCAGCAAACATCGCTTCCAATTAAAGCCTAAAAATCCTAAATTAATACACAACATTATTATCCTAGTCCATGACAACTAAGAAATGTTTGACAACCTTAATCTTTTCATTAAACATAATTAATTATCCAATTACTAGTGATTATAACCTGAATCTTTCACTTGCTTAACACACAATTAATATGAATATATATATATATTAAAAATAAAGAAGAAGATCAAACACTTTCTGCTTTTTTGGTGGGCCTATAAGGCTATAACAACTTGCACATGATCATAATTCACTTTGAGTAAATCACATGACAGCCCACGTGATCCATAACTGAACCATTTTTTTTTTTAAGAAAAAAAGTCCAGCTTGTCGCCGACAATCCCACTAAATGACAAAAACACCCCTAAAAACCAAAATATTTTAAAATTCTAACACAAATTGACAGGATGGCAATCGATGACATCAGCATCGAGAAAATACGACGGCTAACATGGAGCAAATGACAAAAAAAAAAAACACCAAATCATACAAAACTGCCGCGTGTAAATATAATTAAATGCACTCACAGGAACGGACAACTCGGCAGATAGGTCAGAGGCAGAACCCGGAAGCGAGTCGGACTGAGTCGACCAAATACCAGGAAACGAGTTATCATCGTTGTTCATGAAACAACTGGTATGGTTGTTTGTGGTGGTGCAGTCAGGTAAAGTAGCGTCAACATCATCAGAAGGGAATTCGAGGAGGTCGTCGATGTGCTCGAAAAAGCTTCCACAATCTATCTCGTCCATGAAATTACTAGTAGTATTTGTCTGTCCAATCATTTTATCTTCTCTTCGCTTCTTTAACTTTCTATTCTTTCCTGAGAAATTATTTCAAGGGTGTGAGAAAATGGAAGGAGAATAGTAATGGGCAAAACGTGATACTAATTATAAGTAGTGATTTGTATATGTATAGAAGTAACGTAATAATTAGGAGTGGTTTGTGGCGTTTTTTCTGTGGGTCTTTGAAAAGTTTCTCAAAAAATATAATAAAAATTTTTGTCTCTGTCTCACTGTCAATCAATTATGGTTTTCTATGCCCAGCAACAGCGTATAATTCGTGTAGCGTAATATAGCAAAAATGCTATACGTTTAGGTCAAAAAGAGACAGCTAATATTCCTGCTTTACTTTTCTTATTTGGAATTTTAGCAAGTGTAAAATTTGGAATCTAATTTGGGAAAGGAAAATTATAATTACCTTGACGGAAGGGAAGGGAATTCTTGGTAATTCGAATTTCTTGTTGGGGTTTTTGGGAGTTTGTAATTTTAAACACCTGCAGAAGAACAAAAAAAAATTAATTAATGCAATTGGGAGTTCTTAATTAGTGTTCATGAAATGCAATTTTAAAAAAATGCCGTCAGGTTGTAGACGCAATTAGTGGAATGAACCTTTCTCGAATTTGGGGAATTTGTTCAAAGAATTATTGCTATAATATTCATTTAATGCTAAATTTAATTGTTAACGAAACTGGGGAAAGTAAAACAGGAAACGGAATTTGGCTCTGAGATTGGGCTTTAGAGGGGAGAATGCGATGAACTTTCACGAATTCAGGAATTTTCATTTCCCTTTCTTTTCTTTCTTTTCTTTGCTCCAGTTTCTCAGCAACCAGACAAGGTTGTCATTCACCCAAATTAAACCTCTACTAATTTTAGTCACATAAACCATGCCGAAACTTGAAAAAGTTATCGTTTCGAAAACAATTTCAAACTCGATTTGAGAAAAAAGAACCAAGTAATTGAGCTTAAAACCACTGAAAATGCAGAGTCAAACCAGAACCACTAATCAATTCCCGCCCAAAACCCAGAACAATGCTGAATTTCTGTTAAAGAAAGAAAAAACACGCAGCCCAGAAAATGTAATTCTGCGGACACTTGAAAATCAATTTCAAAAACAGTTTAAACAACCCAGTTAAGCTCTAAGCCATTATTAGTGGAAAGCGAAACCTCAACTTAAAACCCAAAAGAATCGCTCAAATTATCTCAAACAAATCAGAAGTAAACAACCCAAGATGAATACCACGTTACCTTAGAGAAAGAGAGAGGACAGTGGGAGCGACGAGGAACGTGTGATATGTGTTTTGAGTTTTAAAACGGGGAGAGGGAATGAAGAAGAGGGAGAGAGATTGAAGATAAAAAAGAAAGGAAAAGAGGAGGAGAGTGGGTACTACTAATAGTGGTAGTAGCTGGGTAGTGATTGAAGGAGAGGGAAGGAGAGGAAGAAGTAAAGGGCTACGGTAGGTGAGCCTCCACCTTCATGCTAGCTGTATTTTTTACTACTATCCCCCCCTCCTCCTCCTTCACTCTGTCTTGATGTTGAAGTCTTCCCTACCTCCTCTCTCTCTCTCTCTCTCTCTCTCTC
>Ga0325404_1005995_pt1 | contig 12783 bp, 10 predicted proteins | sample PopdelMetagenome_18_FD_205664 | JGI IMG/M metagenome (GOLD analysis project Ga0325404, IMG submission 205664) | Populus deltoides microbial communities from Bellville, Georgia, United States - Xylem-Control-R1 | ecosystem: Host-associated > Plants > Phyllosphere > Stem > Wood/Secondary xylem... | reverse complement strand
TTTTTTTTTTTTAATAAGAACATTGAAATGAAGAACAGGGTCCCATTCATTGCATTCACATCATGGAAACTTTAAATCGGGCCTTCGCAAAAATGAGTTTTTTTTTTTTTTTAACATGTTGACTTATCTTTAATTAAATAGTAAATAAATTCTGAGTTTTAAAACATGAAAAACATTTACAGACCTTAAAAATAAAAATAACACATTTATACTGCGGTAAACATTTATACTGTGGTAATATTGAGTAGTATAAATTAAACCAGCGAAATTCATTTTTTAAGCTAAACCTTATGGTTTTGACTTCTAATCATATTTATCTTTATAGTCTCAATTTCAAAATCAAAATCATGGAAAAAAATATGACTTAAATAAGAGATCATATAATAATTAAATTAAAAATAAAAATAAAAACTCAAACCAGCATATTTTAACTCTTCAACGAGTGGCATTCATCAAAGGTAAATACACAAGGGACCCGCAGGCACCTTATGTGATAACAATAATCAGACGGACAGAAATTTGGCTTTGACCAATTAAGGCATACAATTCAATGTCACTCTATCTTCTCTCTGTCAACTTTCAAAAATATTAATAGCCCACCCCTCTCCTCCATTTCTCAACTCCTTCTTTCTTTACCTTTCCTTCTTTGTATTTCCCTCTAAATTTCCTTCCCACGGTTACTGCCTCAGCACCTGACTTGATATCACAGCCCACCGTCTGATGATCTGACTCTCTCTGATCAACAACTTCACCTCCGTATCCACCCATGGGACACTGCTGCAGCAAAGACGTGTCAGCTGTTAACAATGAAGTGATCAACTCGATCAAGCATCCTACTCCGCCGAACGCGGCGACGGTTGAGGTGGCACCGCCTGCCACCAATGGCTACGCCAATTCATTCGCAGCCAGCCCATTTCAGAGCCCACTTCCCGCGGGAGTCATGCCATCGCCTTCCCCGGCGAGGACGCCGGGGAGGAAGTTCCGGTGGCCGTTGCCGCCTCCTTCTCCGGCTAAGCCGATCATGGCTATGATGAGGAGGCGGGTGCAGGGGAAGCAGCAGCCTCAGGAGGGGCAACCGATAACGGTGGATGGTGGCGGAGAGGGAGGAGGGGGAGAGAGGGTAGCGGCGGGGACTGGGACGGGGGGTTTGGATAAGAATTTTGGGTATCCAAAGAACTTGGCGGCGAAGTTTGAGTTGGGAAAGGAGGTGGGGAGAGGGCATTTTGGGCATACTTGCTGGGCTAAAGGAAAGAAAGGAGAGCTTAAAGGACAACCTGTTGCTGTCAAGATCATTTCCAAAGCTAAGGTGCATTGTTTTCAGTGTTAGTCTTGATTGATGAATCCTGACCGTTCGTTTGCTGTTACATACGTGTGTTTTCTGTCGGTTGTTGTCAGCATTTGTCTACTTCCTCTTTCATCTGTCCAAATGCCATAATTTTCACCTGTGATAACTATCATGTCTTTGAAACATGCCATATGATTGTGCCGGTTGTCTTGTTCAGTTCATGTTTCTATGTCTTGATATTGTTTAATGTCACAATGTTGCTGACCTGAGCAAACATTATCCTTTAAACATGCTATACAATGAGTATGGGTGCCCTTAAGATCGTATTTAGTTTCTGTTGATGCATTAGCTGGATCGAGAATATCCCTTGCCGTCGAACATAAAACGAAATCTTGATGTTGTTTAGTGTCTAGTATTGCTGACCTGAGCAAGCATTGTAAGAGCTGCAATTGCCACTAGAGATGAAATCGATTGTTTTAGCTAGCTGATGTATTGTATGACTGAATCGATGTTGGGGTGGTTTACTAACTAAATGGGTATTGATTGGCAGATGACAACAGCAATATCAATTGAAGATGTTCGACGGGAGGTCAAGATATTGAAAGCATTGTCGGGGCATAAGAATATAATCAAATTCTATGATGCTTTTGAGGATGAAAATAATGTCTACATAGCCATGGAGTATGTATATTCTGTACTTCTTCTTCGAAAGGATTATTTATCTTATCGGAGTTCAACCTCTCGTTTTGGATGATTTCTTTGATGTTTTATTTACACCTTCATGAATTGAGCTGATGCTTATGATGAACCTAACCCTCCACTATAAATTTAATTTGTTTGCTATTGAGTTAACTGAGGTTTACTTACTATGCCATCACAAAATTTCTAAATTTGTTCTCATGTGTTTTAAAATCTCTTTGTTATTGTCAGGTTATGTGAAGGTGGAGAACTGCTGGACAGAATTTTATCAAGGTAGTAAAGGAGAAGGGAATACTTCTACTCGCTGTGATGCTTCAGTTTTTTAGTTGCTTTATAGTTTGGACTTCAGATTTTTTGTTTGACTCTATTCCTTGTGGCTTCCATTTTGCAGAGGGGGAAGGTACACCGAGCAAGATGCTAAAACTATTGTTGTGCAAATTCTAAGTGTAGTTGCCTATTGTCATCTTCAAGGGGTTTCTCACCGTGATCTAAAGCCAGAGGTACTTTGATAAGCATGGACACTAAAGTATGGTGTTGTTTTGTTTGGATTCTATGTTTTAAAGTAACAAACTCATGTCGTAGGACACTATGCCACCAATTTCCTTTCCAGCTCTTAACCATGTATTCTGTGACCACTTGGCAGAATTTTCTTTTCACCTCAAGAGATGAGGATGCTCCAATGAGGATTATCGATTTTGGTCTATCTGATTTTGTAAGGCCAGGTAACATTTTCTTACCGATAAACTTGTCAAAGGGTTTTCTATTTTCTCTGTGAAATTGTCCCAGTTACAATTTCATATTCATTGGGAGGTTGATTTGCTCCACAAAATAATGTCACATATAAAGCATTTTTATTGGTGGATTCAAAGGCTCAAAATCAAACTTCTCCTGTGTCGCGCCTCAGGAAATTCCGTGTGAAATGCAGATTTCATTTGCGTTCGTTTTTCTTTTCAGTTTCTGTCAGGGCATAATATGATATTTATAAAAAGAAATATTTTTACGCACTCTTCTAATTTCTGATTTTCATTTTCTTTCAAGTTTATGCTAACAGAAGAAAAATCAACAATTAGGAATTTTTTTCACAAAAGAACAAATAGGAAATTGTGGATCAAAGGAAAATGAAATCGAACTATATCTGACTCATGGTGTTTCCCAGCCAACCTGCATTGGTTCCTTTGTCCTCATACAAGCTTGGGTTGGCTGACTGCCAGAAACTTACATCATTGGCAATTCCATATGAATTTATTTGTTTATGACTGTGCTTTCAATTGCATTTAAGTGCTTGAAGTAAAACACGGATACTTTCCATGGATTTGAATCATACAAAATTATTAGATCTTCCAGCCACCCGTGCAAATTTGTTTTTTCCTGGTTATTGCTACAACCAGTTCCCTTTAATACAGGCTAGTTATTTCCAACTGTTGTTTGAGTGCAAAACATTCAGTTCTTATACATCCACAGATGATCGTCTCAACGATGTTGTTGGCAGTGCATATTATGTTGCACCTGAAGTGCTCCACAGATCGTACAATCTCGAAGCTGATATGTGGAGTACCGGTGTGATAACATACATATTACTATGCGGAAGTAGACCTTTCTGGGCAAGAACTGAATCGGGAATTTTCCGCTCTGTGCTAAGAGCTGATCCTAACTTTGATGATTCACCTTGGCCTTCTGTGTCACCAGAAGCTAAAGATTTTGTCAAAAGGCTTCTGAACAAGGACCACAGAAAAAGAATGACTGCTGCTCAGGCTCTAAGTAAGTTATTTGCAAATATTTCAGAACCTCCATAACTTTAATCAGTGAACACTGAATATATAGATAATCCCTGTCTCTCCCTCTCCCTCTCTGTTCTGGATATGTATGATTTTGTGCATCCTTTTTACTAACAGTTTACGCTGTGCGTTCATCTTTGTGGAAACTAATAAAATCTCCTACATTTGCAGCCCACCCATGGTTACGAGATTTAAATCCAGCTGTGCCTTTGGATATTTTGATCTTCAAGTTGGTCAAGTCATATGTTCGTGCCACACCTTTCAAACGGGCAGCATTGAAGGTATTTATGCATAGACACTCGTATTTTTAAAGGTATCTTTTCCCTCAAAAAGAAGAAAAGAACAGGAAAATAACGGGATTTTATCACTGTTATTGAGTAATGTGTATGTTGCTTTGCTTTATTGAGTGATGTGGCACTCGTTGCCCACCATTTGGAGCATAGTAGCTTTCCACTGAATACTCTTTAAGTAAGATTGAGACTGGTTTTTATTTGTATTACTTCGCACCACAGCTTTCAAACACGCAACGGTGACAATAATTATGCATGGACACTTGCATTCTGATTGGAACCGTTTCCCTCATAAAGAACGAAAAAAAAAGAAGGAAAATAATGGGATTTTATGATTATGTCATTGAGTAATGTGTATGTTGGTTTTCTTTCTTGAGTGATTTGAATCTAGTTGTCCACCATTTCGGGCATAGTAGCTTTCTATATAATACTCTCATTATCATGTAGAATTGCGATTTGGGACTGGCTTTTTACTTGTTTAACTTTTGCAGGCTCTTTCAAAAGCCATTCCTGAAGATGAGCTCGTCTATCTCAAGACTCAATTTAGTCTCTTGGAACCGAAAAATGGATCCGTATCCCTTAATAATTTCAGAGTGGTTAGTCAAAGCTTTCTTTTCTTTCTCTATCTCTCTACGTGAAATTTTGACATTTTCAAACAGAGGTTTTTAGTTTATTTTTTATAAGTATAACGTGATTGATTAATGGATCCAATTTTATATTGTATTAGTTATTTGTTTTTCAGTATATTCTTCTCACAACATATAAACTTGTGGTGAAGTGCAGGCTTTGACGAGACATGTTACTGATGCCATGAAGGAATCACGGGTTTTTGACATTTTAAATGTGGTAAGGTTTATTTACTTATTCCGCTGGCTTCTTCCACAGCATTGTTTGTGGAGATTTTCCAGAAAGAAAAGAAATAATAATGTTGATTCCAAAGTTCATTTGGCTATATATTTAGTACACTCGACAGTTTCCTTAACTTAATCTTTCTGACTTTATCTCGTTGAGGTTAGTGTTACGTGAGTTGTTTAACATTTTGGAGCTTGAGGTGAAATATTTGACCAACTTATTTCCTTGATAGGGACTATTGAAAAATCAACTCATCATCTGTTCTTGAGAGGGAACACCTGCAATAGTCCTCACATTTTCCAGTTTTGTTCACATGGTTCCTTTAATAACTTTGTGCTTGTGCTCGAAAGTAGGATGTAGTGAAACATGAAAAAGAGCCTTGATCATAAATCATGAATCTCTTGCCGTTGCCTTTCTCTCACAGCTATGTTCTCTAAATGGATGGCTTTGATCACTCTCTATTGGTTTTCCTCTCTATTTCTATATCATTTGGAAATCACTAAATGATATGATTTCATGTGACTCTTGCACGAGGAGCTTGTCATGCTGTGAACCCCAATGGCTAAGACTAATATCTTAGCTTCCAATTTCAGATGGAACCGCTCGCTCACAAGAGAATGGGGTTCGAGGAATTCTGTGCTGCTGCAATCAGCACACATCAGCTCGAAGCCCTGGAAGGATGGGAGAACATTGCAACTGAAGCCTTTGGTTTTTTTGAACAAGAAGGAAACCAGGTCATCTCGGTGGAGGAATTGGCACAGGTATCAGCATCTACTATTTTACTAGCTAGCTACCAGTTTATGTTCAGTCGATCAAACACCTCCTGACAATCAAATAATTTCTGCAGGAAATGAATTTGGGCCCTACGGCTTATTCTGCAGTCAAGGATTGGATTAGAAGCTCTGATGGGAAGTTGAGTTTTATTGGATATACCAAGTTCTTACATGGCGTGACAATGCGCACCTCGAATGCAAGACATCGATGACATAGCCAATACATAATTGTAGAACTGTTACACACTATTTTTTGTACCAAGTGCATCGACTTTCTTGTTATCGCATCTGATTGGAGGTGTAGGAAGAAATGTCTAGCCAGGATCATGTTGAGATTCAATTTGTTTTGATTTAAACCCATATAGCGTGACTCTTATGTCAAAAATGTCTACATGATTTTTCAGCTGAATTAACTTGTGTATATTATCGAATTAAAATAGCAACATGCATGTCGACGGTTTTATAAAGTGAGCACAAATGCGACAGTTCTTGGAGTTACCTCGGAACACCATCAATGGCTCCGATCAAGGGGAGTCTCCGATTGGTATACATTCTGGTGTTTATCGGCATGGGATATTTGAGGTAACAACACCAAGGAAAAACCAGTCCATAATTAATATATTACTTTGTACAAGGCCTTGTAGTTCGTTCCAACGACGTGGATCCCAGAAGCCATGGTGCGTGCCGGAATCAACTGGGTGATTTATTTAATATCTTGAATTAATGTACTATAGTCGTATACGTAGTACTAACCACTTTATTTAACGTGGCGTTTTTTCATTGGACCAGCTTGGTGGGGCCCCTCAAGGTTTGGACCACGGCAATAAAATACAGGTCATGTTAAACAAATTGCAGGTTTGGTTTGGTGATCAACAACTGATAATTTATTTAATTCCTATTTTTATTTTTAAAGATTATTTTTTATTTAATAGATTTATACAATAACAAAGCACATGAAAATTTTTTATAGTAAATATTTTTTTAGGAGAAAAACATGTAGGCACGTGGGACTGAGATAAAAAAACAGATAATTAATAAAAAATAATGTAATTATATTTTTTTTATTTTCAAGTTGAATAAAAAAAACTAGACTATTGATAACAAATAACGAAATTATATTATTTTAAATTGATAGGCAAAAAATACTTTAAAAAAAATAAAATAAAATTATAGTTTAAATGTTGTGACTTAACTCGTTAAATCTATGATTTCAGTTATGAATTCATCAATGTTTATTAATATATTTTTTATAAAACTATATTTAACCTAAATATAAAATAAAAAAACAAGAAAAATAAGCTCAAACATTTAAAGCTTATGGCCAACACCCTAGTGCCTTTGAAATGGACGTTGATGTCCAAGTTCGCATGATTGGGTTATATTTTTTTAAAGGGTAGAATAATAAATGTTTAGATTTTAGCTACTATTATGGTGTTGGAAAAACATGCTAGTGAGTTTCGACTTTAAAAATTTATTTTTAATTTATTTTAACTTAAAAATACCCTATAAATACTTTTAGAATATTTAAAAATCAACTTAATAAACTGAAATAATAGTTCAAATCACAAAATCAAACAAAATAAAATTTATCATTTTCGTCTTAAATCTATTTTTTAGGATAATATCGAAATTCAAAATAACTATTATAAAACTCTTTATACCGAAAAACACTAATTTTAATCATTTTGGTGGTCGGAATAAGTGTTAATGATGACTCTCTCTTTACACTATAATTTTCAATAACTCTCTTTCTCTTCTCAAATAAACCAAAGATTGAAAAATGAAAAAAATAATGATTTTTACCAAAAATGAATTTTTAACAACTAAAAGGACAAATTAACCTATTAATTGAATAAAAGAGGGACTAAATGAACTTTTGGTATGAAATTAAAAGTTGCCATCTATTTTTCCGTTCCTTTCACTTTGATCCTTTATTTTTCAAGTCAATCTTTTTATCAAAAACAAAAGCAATTAGATACTAATTTGAGTTCGAAAAAGTTCAATTATGCACACAAAAAATAAAAGTTAAAAATCAAATTGAAATTTTTAAAAAAATTATGATTAGTAAAAGAGTGCAAAATGTACAATAAAAACGCCTTGTTGGTCTACACACACACACACACAAAATAATTTTAGCTTCTTCTCTTCCATTTTGGCTTCAAGATATGGTCAAGTGCTTGTGTAATTAGGTTATACAGAGATTGAGATCTACTGCTTCAGAGCAACTAAGCATGTCAAGCAAGTCTGCCTCCAACATTTTTTCCGAGTGTTGTTTTTATGTTCGATACACCAATCACAGACATAATTATAAGCCATGGGCTTCAACCAGCTTAAAAGATCAGGCCTGAGCCTGGACAGCTATATAGCCCACAAGAGCAGGAGGAAGCCGACGTGGCTAGTGCCGAAGATTATGTTCTTCACACATGGAAAAGATTCGTCGAATTAATTCTATCTCGAGGCCAACTTATACCTCAAATCAAAATTATATTCTTTCTTCAAGGACACAAAAAACTTAAATAAATTCATCTGAATGTTGCTCTAAGTCTTGAACAAGAAGATTAATAAATGAAGCGTACCCTCAGACCACCGCCTTGACGTTTTAAAATTATTTGTACTTTAATTTAACATTGGTTGGAGGGATTTTTACTAATTCTTGGCTTCTTTTTCCCAAGGAGAATTTTAGCTTCCAATTCTTCCATGGCCAGCAGCTGCCAAGAGAGCACAGAGAGTTCAATCGGTAAAGCTTTAAACTTGGTAAATATTATCTGCAGGCTAAAATATTGCCCACCAGCCTCAAAAAGAATATAAATGCTGTACAAGGTGGCGTGGTCCCTGAGGCCCGAGCAAGAACATGATGTTAGCTTATGGTTTCAAAATGTAGGCAGAAAATAGAAGGAAAGATGCAATTGCATTCATACAAGCAAACAGCCTTTAAAGCAAACGTCCGGCCCTTCTCCAACCGTCGGTTTCCATGGGACCAAATTGTTTCAACTAAGCTGTGCTGTCACATGCACTTGATGATGACTTTAAGGGGCACCTTTTGGCTAAATTGTTCAAGAAAACCACTCATTATCTGGGAACTTGTAAAAACAGTGAGGCACATTCCCTACGCAAAATTGGGACTGTGGTTTTGTTGTTTTCTCACCCAATTCATATGATTTCATTTCATTTGCATGCCTTGGACATTATATGTTTTGTATGGAACTGTTATTAAACCCAGTTAATTTAGATTAATGAGTCATCCTGATAATTTATCCATCAAAATTTAATTTGAGTGCATTTCAAATTTAATAGGATAAAATTTAATTTTAACAGAGTGAATTTGAGGGTTAATCCATAATTTGATTTATCCAATAAAAATTTAATTTAATTTTTAAAATAATATCGTTTTAGTTTAATCCGAGTTAATTACATAACCTAAGTCATATATTTTTAGTTTTTGAATGCAATATCTTGTTGAGAGCATATCCACTACTTAATTATCGTGAGCATTAGGCAAATTAATCAACCGTATTTAATACATGCACGATCAAGATGCTTCTAAATGTTAATTTCTACTGCCAAATAACTTAATTACCAGACAAAAAAAATAAAATAAAATTTAACAATAAGGATGGTTCATAATTTTTAACATGATCGATCTCGGGACAAATGCTAAGAGTTTCCAAGGATTTGGTAAGAATGCGAAGTCCAAGCACTGATCTTGTATTTGCAGTGGAGAAGGAGCAAGAGCTAGAAAGAGGGTGGAGCTCCACCAAACATGCACTCCTAGCTAGACAACCTCGATCCGGCTGAATGTTTCAAACATTAGGTTCAACCATGATTTTGAATTCTTAAAAGACATCGAAGAAAAGACTTAAACAACTATATATTACCATCTATAAACATTGCAATTGGGAATAATAATAATAATATTAATAATAATAATTAAAAAAAATAGCTTGGTGAAGGGACTTGATGCTTGTCTCTTCATGTATGGTTTATATACAAGGAATATATTCCAAACAATATGAATCAAAAAATGGAAAGAAAAAGTAAAAGAAAGCAAAAGGATTTGTGAAATCACACACAAAGAATCAAATCCAATGGCTCTAAGCAAACCCTCTTCCCCCTTCAAAGTTCTAGCCGTGTCCTATACGGTTGCCCTTAACATGTCCTCTAGCTCTCTCCATCTACTAGTTCAATTGCCAACCGTTTCTTGTGTCCACATTAATAAGAAAGCAGCAAAACAAGCAAGCCAAAAATAAATTATGCCCAAGAAATATATATATATAATGTTGCAAGAGATGGTTGTGATTAATTGTTCTTGAACCAAACACAATCTTCTTTCCATTAAATTTTTCGTGATCATCAAAATATACAATAATATTGAAGCGGATAATAATTAATCTGGTAGACAAAGGAAAATGAAAAGAGGTCACAAATGATTTTTATACAACTCCATAAATAATTAAATCAAACCCTAAAGCACAAGATATGATGGTGGTGGTGGTGGTGGTGATGATGTTGTTGTTGATGATGATCTTGGGAGGACTTTTCCTCTTCAATCATGCCTTGAACATTGCGAAACTCCTCAACATGGCAAGGAATAGTGATGGGGCCTTCTTGATCAAATCCAAACTCTTCCTCAGCTTCTTTCAATAACTGCATGAACAGCGGGTGATTTATATAAATCACAGGAATCACAAACCTCTGTTGCTCCTCACCTTGCCCTACCATGACTGCCAGACACCCTTTTGGGATATCTTTCAACTGCTTCTTGCCATGATGATCATGGTGATGGTGGTGGTGATGGTGATGGTGGTGGTGGTGATGGTGATTTGGCAAGTGAATATGGAAACTCAAATGATTTTTATCTCCACTCCCCATTGTACGCTTAAACACCACAAAAAATCAAAGAAACAACAAAGAAGATCACCCTGAAAGCCTAAAGATGGGTGCAAATTCTTATATAGTATAGGTTATAAGAAAACAAGGGAGAAAGGCCAAGGGTCAGCTGCAGAAATGGCAAGCTTGAAAAGGGTGAAAGAAGAGTCTGCAAGAGATCTTGGTATGTTGCTCATGATCTATGAAAATCAAACAAAAACAACATAAGCACAAGAAAGAAAGATCGAGGGTTATTTTTTTCTAGGAAGAAGAGTTGGTTTACATATATATAGTGGGGGAGGGAGGTAGTAGATATGGTTCTAACCTGCTAGGATATGCTTCGGTTATACTCGTAGAGGTTGTTCTAGAGACAGAAACAGCCAGAGACGCCAAGAGTTCACATCTTAGGTAGGTTTCTATATTTTTATTTTTTAATTAACTTTCCGTCTAAGATAAGAGAATGTAAATACAAAATTGATCATCTTATTTACAGCTGGAATTAAAACACGCTATTTACAGGATAAAGCTTGGTGGAAATTAACATTTGACTTTTCAAATAAGCGAAAGGTCAAATATTAAGAGAAAAATAAATAAACACTATTCGCCTCTAGGATTAGTGCGATAAAAAGGTGAAAAAAAGAGGGCAAATGTGAAGATTGCGAGCGCTGTGATGGATCCTGAAATAGCTGATATTCATTTTTGTGTGAATGACAACCTCGCAGACTTTTCCAATCAGAAGGGGATATTATTATATTAAAAAAAAATATATTTCTAGGTGCATAATTACCAGGTAATTTTTTATTTTATTTTATTTTATTTAAAAGGGTGTTTGACTTTCCCATCAACATGACTAAAACAAATTCTAAGAATACTATATTTCAGTTGACAGATGCTGCAAATTTTGGATAAGATTAGAAATTTATTTTTTTATTTTATTTTAACCAAGAGGGTGTCTGCCACCCTGACAAGCATGACGTCCATCCTCAGACAATTCTAAGTTGTTTTATTAATATTTTCTAATATTATTTGGATTTGGATTTTCTAATCAATATTACGATTTTGTAGGATTAATTAATATTGGTAATTTATTGTGAGATTCATGTGTTTTGATTGCCGAGATTATGATGAGGTATTTCCCTTAATTAATAATTAAGGTAATACATTAATTAATATCTTATTCTTTCTCCCTTTATGGGTCATATTAATATTCATATTTTTTAAGCTAATATTTAGCTAATAAATCAAGCCAGAACCAATATATTCACAAGCCAGTAATATTGGAGGTAGGAGGAGAGAGTAAACTGCTCATAGCAATTACATACACCAAGAAAAGAGGATAACGATGAGAGGTGAAACGACGTGGGACCCGTGAACGGCCATGCAGACGTCAGCAAGGAGGGAACAACCAATAGCAAGCGTGAACTCGTCAAACCTGACATCACAAAATCTGACAAGCTAATTAATTAGTCACTAATTACTAATTACCTTGTTTTTAACGTGTGATCTTGGAACAGTTACAAAATTGCAGACAAACACGCTTAAGGCAGCCGTATCAGGGGTTGTGGGTGTATTACCAATTCTACCCTTTATTTATTTATTTATTATTATTATTTCTTTAATGGATGACACCTACATGGGAGCTCCTTGGTCAAGGTCTAGCCGGATGTTGCGGCTGATTTCATTGCAATTTTTTTTGTGATGCAAAGGTGTGTGATCATATATATATGTTGGTTTTTTTTTCTATATCTTATTTATTATTTATTAGTTTAAAAATTTAAAATTTTATTTATTGAGGTTCGAATATCCATATGATTATTTATTATTCAATTATTATTTAATATTCATAAAAAATAATATACACGCACACACACATTAAATTAAAAAAAATAAATACTATATATATATATGTTTGCAGTTAAATTCACATTTATATTTCTCATTTTATATTTCTCATTTTTTTGCAGTTTAATTTCTATATATGCTAACCATATTTCTAATATATATATATTTCTCAGTTAGCATAGAAATTCCATGACAGTTCACCTTGTCAGCATGATAGTGAATGCGGGAGAATGGGAAAGAAAATAAAGGGTTGCGGGTTTTGGCCCACCCATAAGTTGGGAAAGGCTAAAGAAATACATGATCATTTCAATTAGGTCCTTCTTCATTGATTTTCTATAATTTTGCAGCTTTGTTCTTCGCACCTGCTTTAAACTTTTCAAATCAAAGATTTGCCCCGCCCC
>Ga0325404_1005994_pt1 | contig 12783 bp, 10 predicted proteins | sample PopdelMetagenome_18_FD_205664 | JGI IMG/M metagenome (GOLD analysis project Ga0325404, IMG submission 205664) | Populus deltoides microbial communities from Bellville, Georgia, United States - Xylem-Control-R1 | ecosystem: Host-associated > Plants > Phyllosphere > Stem > Wood/Secondary xylem... | reverse complement strand
CAAGTTGATTTAGGTCTTTTTTGCTGATTTTTAATTGATTTTTTTTAATTTCATCATTCAATATTAGATTAATTGAGAATTGAGTTTCATAATTTGTTTTGATTTATTTTTTATTAGGTTATCTCGATTTTATGATCTAGGTTTGACGGGTTAATCCGAATTGAATCAAGTTTTTTTTTATCTTTTTTTTTTAATTTTTTTTAATATTGAATTGATTAAGAATTGAATTTGATTTACTTTCAAAATGAGGTTATTATGGTTTTACGACTCAGGTCGTAGATTTTATATGTAATTGATCCAAGTTATATTCTTAATATTATTTTAAAAAATATTATCTTGATTTTTTAAATTACATTATATATATTTTTTACTAATTATTAAATTTTTTGAATTTATCATTAAATTATATTCTTGAAAATACATTATCAACTTTTTAATTTTTTTTTAAAAATTGATCTTACATGAATTATAATATGGTAAAAAGTTCCCAAAGGAAAATGCCACGCATTGCTATATAAAAAGTAAAAACACTCAAAATCTATTTTCCATACATTTTGATAATAGACTCTTTTTTTTTAAAAAAAAAAAAAAAAACGTTAGAAGAGTCTAGCATGTTCCATGTAAAAAAAAAAAAAAACTTTGCCCCAAAATACAAAAATAAATAAAGAAAATTAATCAATCACCTTCCATTCCATCTCACTTTCCCATCTACAATCAACCTCTTCTTAGAACTCAATTTTTTTTTTTTTTTTTAACTTCTAACCAAATCAAATACCCCCATCAACAACAACGTAGAAATTAGTAGAAAGTTCGTCGTCGCTGTCGCTTGGTTGCTCCTCCTTTGACCCAGAAAGATGAACGGCGGCCCCTCTGGTTTCAGTGCGTAAACCAATTAACCCCCTTCCTCTGGTTTTCCCCCTTCATTTTCATTGATTGATGTTGTTGATATTGATGTGCATCTAAATTTTATGATTTCATTTTTATTTTTTGTGGGTTTGGTGATAAATAGACAATGCGCCTGTTACGAAAACATTTGTTATTGCAAGTTCAATTTTTACCATTTTCTTGAGGATCAAAGGTGGCCCTAACAAGCTTGGACTATCGTATCAGGTACATTCTATTGGCTTTACTGTTTCTCTTACGTGGGTTTTTTTTTTCTTTTTTTACATTAGTGGTGGATTGATTGAAATCAGAGTCAGAATTTTTATTTTGTTTCACAAAAATATCAATAGTTTCCCTTTTTAATTTAAAATATTTAGTTTAGTTGTTAATTATCCTTGTTTAATGATTTCTTTCTAAAAAGTTATCATTTTATGACTTGGAAGGTAAACTTAGAACTCAACTGGTTGCTGATGGGCATAGAAGAGTGAGGTAAGGAGAGTTTACAGTAGAATTATAGATAAAATGGGATGATGGAGCATGTAGTTGGTTAGGGAATCTTGTGGGGTTGGATGGTTTTGTGGAACTTTGTTGATTTGGGAGTCGTGGTATTGGACATTATAGGATGTACAAGCTGGATTTTTTTGAAAATGACAAAGTTATCAGATGGAAATTTCTGAGGAGTCAGCTCAGTAGCTTGATTTTGTAACATCCTTTGTTAGGATTGTGTGTACTGAAGTTGAATATCGACACGAGTATGGGTTTACTGGGGCTTCTGTGGCAGATATTTTAATTTTTATTTCTGGGGGGAGGTGGGGTCTGTCTAGCTATATCCCATGGAAGTATACTTGGGAGATTGAGGCATCTGTTTCCAGCAATGCAGGGTAACATCATGATTTTAGATGATATGAATGGATCTCTATATTTTAGTGTGAAATATCCATCTTTATACAGTTTAGCCTTATCAAATTATAATTCAATGAAGGTATGTGTTAGCCATGGTTGAAGATGTAAGATGAGTTAAAGGAGGAAAAGGATGTTAACCTTGTCTTCGTTATGTAGATGACTGTTAGCCATGGTCAAATTATAATATTATGATGTATCTAGTGTAGTGTGATCCTTGAATTTAAAAATGGAGCACACCTTACAAATTTTGTTTTTCTTTATGGCAGGATATTTTCAGGAATCCCCGTCTCTGGAAGTTAATTTTGTCAGTTTTTGCCTTTTCATCTACACCAGAAATGATGTTTGGACTATACCTTCTATATTACTTTAGGGTCTTTGAGAGACAGATTGGTTCCAACAAGTACTTGGTGAGTTATTATCATCCTAATTTGCTCATGCATTCTTTTGGATTGGGACTTGAGACAAATGTTCCAAATCAACATTATCAATATTTCTACACTTCAGATTTTGCATATCTCCATAATTCTGTGTGCTGTTACCTCTCACCGTTTTGTTTTTGATGAAAAAATTCTTAAGTTGAGAAACATGTCTCTGTTAAGATTCTGCTGCTTTAATCAGTAAATGAATATTTATTTGTCTTTCTTTTAAAAAAAATTGTGGCTCAACTTCTGCTTTGGTTTTTGCTCTCTATTTTCCAACAGGATTGGCCCTAGGAAAGAAATATAAATCTGATTGTGTTTTAGTGTGTGGTTTTCTTTCATTATCATACTTCTCCTTTTTTTTTTGTTTATTGAAGTCTGCCCAAATTGTGCAGGTCTTTATTTTGTTCTCTGTGATAGTTTCATTACTCTTTGAGATCTTTGCTGTCGCACTCCTTAAAGGTATATGACGTCTATCCCTGTTTGATGCATTGTTATTTTTGAAAGTGCTTCTCTTCTTCATTAATCTTTTACACCTCAAGTATATAACCCATGGAAGTTGTTGTAACTCCATTGTTACTGTAAAAACTAATTGGGTAAATTTGCTGCTATGCTATTTTCTTTTTGCTGAGCAATATAGTGATATACATTGCCTATTAGTTCTCTCTTTTCTTCTTTTTTCCTTGATGTGAAGAACCTCAGTAGAGGTCACATTAGGAAGTTCCTGGGCCAAGATGCTGGATTTCAAATATATGGTTATTAATCATGGGTTGTGGTGACCACACGTCACTCCTGTTCTGCTGGATGATATTGACTTTATTGCCCCGGTCAAATGAGTGCTGCCTGCATGCCTTGTGCCATCTTCCAGCTTGTAGATACACTATACCATCATTTACAGTCCTTTGAATATGAAGAAAAATTTCAACATAATGTCCTATATACTATTTCTAAGGGTGCAAGTTTATTCTGCTGGCTGTGTCCTAGCAAAAATAAGAGCTTATTCATTTATTTATGTTCTTCATGCTTCTTTTATAGGTGATTTTTTCAGCAAACATTCTTTCTGCTGCATTACAATCATGCCCAACAATTAAATGTGTCTGTTTGTATGCAGATCCTTCAGCCAATCTTCTGACATCAGGACCTTATGGTCTTATATTTGCTTCATTTGTTCCCTTCTACTTTGACATTCCAGTATCAACTCGGTTTCACATTTTTAGCAACCACTTTTCTGATAAGTCTTTCATATATCTAGCTGGTGTTCAGGTAAAAGAGAACACTTGCACTTTTCTATGTGTGAATGTGTTTGCCTTTTCCCCCCGTTTTGGTTTTGGTTTCAGTTTCTGCCACATCTGCCCCTTTGTTTCTCTTTCCAATACCAGAGATCCAATATCAGTTTTGGTTCTGCAGCTTCTTTTATCATCCTGGAAAAGATCAATCTTGCCTGGGATATGTGGTATCCTTGCTGGTTCCTTGTATCGTCTAAATATCTTTGGCATCCGCAAGGCAAAGGTAGGTTTTTTGGCTTCACCTCATATTTTCTGTAACTAAATGTCAACAACAATAGATGACAGCTTAGATTGTGAGGTTTCTATTCTTTAGGTCTTTGCTTTGTGTTGTAAAGAAATTGGGTATTGTGAGCTGGAGCTGATCAACTTAATTGAACTTCTTTGCTCTATGCTCAAAGATTTGTTGAGAAAAGTCCTCCATAGGAAATTGTTAGTTGGATCTGATTATTTGACATGAAGTTATTTGTATATGCACAAAGATTGGTTGAGAAGATTCCTCATAGGACATTCTGAGTTCTTGATTAACTTAACCGAACTTCTTTACTGTATCTATAAAGGTTGATTGGGAAAATTCCTCCACAGCGATTAAATATTAGATTAACTTGGTTCAGGTGTGTGATCATGTGGTGGTGTATTTTTCAGGTTTTCTGCATGCGTTATGAGGCTTGTATCTGAGCAAAAAGTTTTGTTATGGTTTTGATCTTCTATAGGTCTGATATTTGTGTAATTTGATCATTCCTGGACAGACCTGTTTGAGAGATTATTCGTGATAAAATCAGTTGAATTATGATTATCGTGAACCATAAGATCTTTGATCATCTCTGGCACTTGTTAGGGTTCTAAAATGTGAAGAAATGAGATGTTTGCATGCGTGTGCAGGATATGCTTCAGCTTCTGTGCTCAATTTATCTTCACAAAATTACAAATAACGATGTTTCCTTGTTTATTTGACCATCAAGTTTCCTTTTCTTCTTCTTAACTGCTGTAACTGACTTATTAAAGGAAACAAGTCAGTTTGCATCATTAGAAAGTATTATTTCCTGCCTCTTTTTCCCTTCATCTGTTTTTTTATAATTAAAATTTAATAAAACATTCAAACTGTTCACAGTGTCAATTGCTAAAGCTGACTCGAAGCTATAAACTAATACTTCATTGTTGTCTGCTCTATCTGCTACAGTTCCCCGAGTTCATAGCTTCATTCTTCTCACGACTTTCTTGGCAGTCTACGGGCAGTCCACGAGGACCAACTACGAGGAATGTAACAGGAAGTGCACTATCCCATGCTGGTCGTCATGTGGAGGCAAGTCTCTCGATAACCCCCACCGCCCTCCTGTCTCCCTCTTCAGCCTCTCCCCTATCACCTTTACCATCATTTTCTTCATATTTCCTTCACCTTTTTTCTCCCCTCTGGAGACTGCAACCCGAGTTTGACTTTTATGAACAGATCCATTTCTTAGTATAGAAAGTCAATTTTCACAAAATTTTTGGGAAGCCCAAGACTGCAAAATTAAGGAGTTGTCTTGTCCTTTTCTTTTCTTGAATCTTGCACTTGAAACGATAAATTCTTACCTCCAAAACTGCTATAGTGTGAATCAATTGCTTATATTGCATCAACATCACTTTGTTAGTTTAATTTAATTTATCCATAACAACTGATCTTTCTCGTTGGTTTCAGAGAACTTATCCTGCTCCCATGGCTCCTTCCACAGAGCCAACAGAGGATGCCATTGCTACTCTGGTTTCTATGGGCTTTGATAGGAGCTCAGCTAGACAGGCACTTTTGCAGGCTAGGAATGACATCAATACAGCTACAAACATTCTTCTTGAAGCACTGTCCCACTAATTCATCGGTGCTGTGAAATGGAATTCAGACTGTTAATTGGGAGATAAACCCATCAATAGTGAGACAGGGTGATCGATCAGATGGACTTATTTTGATGAGTAGATCAAGACCCGGGAATTCATCAAGGTGTTCCTGGCATCAATTTTTAGTGTTTTCCCTCATGCTTATTTTATTCAGTGTCACGTTTGAGATTAGAAATTGTCACACCAACGTGAACCTGTACAATTGTTGACAGCGTATCTGAACACATGCATGTCATTGGGGGGTAAGTACAGAGTTGTCTTCTCATACACTTGCGGCCTTTCTGATCAATTGATCTCGTATTTATGGGACATCTGATGAAAATGGTCGTGTTCATATGCTGACATAGTTGTAAATTTAGACTATGGAATGCTTTTGCAGTTTAGACGAAGTTATGTGAATCTTGTCAATTCTTCTCTGTCCAATGTATTTGTGCTGATGCGTGTAAATGTGGCTGTGTTCATGTCCGTGCCCCTGTTCTCCTACACACACACATACATGGCAACCCAAAGGGAACACCTCTTCTACTGCAGCCCGCACTCCACACTCTGATGTAGATCCTGCTGATAAGGTCCCTTTATTCTTTAATTAAAAAGATTTACATATTGTCTTTCATTAATTAAATTTACACCTCTTTTCTTCTTGGTTTTCTTATTTGTTTATTTACAAGCAGTGGGCTATTCACGACGATTCTTTACAACACACCACAACTTAGCCACCATGGTTTGAGACTGGCTATCCTAGGTTGCTTCAGTTCTTGATCGACATCCAACCCCGTCTATGCTAGATCCTAAAGAGCCTGGATTATTTTTCGAAGAGTTGTCTACTTGTCTCCATATCCGTGTAACTTTTAATTATAAAAGAAATCGAACCTGATTACGGCAACATATCAGCTTTACCAGATGGCCCTGGGCGTGCTAAATCATTGCAATCACCGAAGATGGAGGATAATTGGTTCAATGGACTCAGATGGAAGATAACTAGTATAGCATGGGCTGAAATATTGACTCATGCTGCAGCTCATCGTGGATGCAAAGAGCATCTCAAGTACTTTGCGCGAGGGGTAACATTTTGTAGATGATACTGTGGGCTTCATTATAGAAAATAAAACATTGATGACAACAGAAACAAAAATAATCAGCAGGAATGAAGCAACTCAATGCCCTGATGAACAAGAAGAATGGAACGAAACATGGTCTTAAAGATCTTAACACCGGCAGATTTAAGTCCTTGCCCGTCATTTGCAAGATCTCTTTAACTTGTTGATGCACAAAAAAAAAAGAGAATAATTGCAGAAGGCTAACAAGTGCAGAAGGCCAGTCATAATAGCACAAATCATTCAAGGAAATAAATTGTCTCAAAACTTCAAATCTCCAGCTGAATCTCTTTAACTTGTTGTCCTCAACATGAACATACATGTCTGATGGCATATATGGAATGGCCTAGCCAGAAGGCCTACAAGCGAGATCTAGGAAGAGATAAAAAGGCTGATCTATAGGGAGGCAAGCTTAGCTCATCTAAAAAGACATTTAATGAGATGAGAATTGCCGAGGGCTAACTCATCTCAAAAGGCATCTTATGAGACGAGGATTATCAAGGGCCTATAAGAAACTAGATGCTGATGAGTTTGTTTAATGTGGGATTCCCTCACACGATGCATGGATGGAAGACTTTGAACTTGGACATATAAGCTATTTGGAGGTGACATTTGGAGGTGAGGCTAAGTCACATGCGCCGTTTCCTTGCTTGAACTTGGACATATAAACTATTTTTTTAATAATATTTTTATTAATCAAAATACCTCTCATGTCAACTTTTTAAATATTTATATTAATAATTTTTACACAGTGTAGTTGGAAAGTAAAGGGATTGAATTGTCCATAATATTGAAGGTCAATGAATTGAATTCTCCATAATTAATCTCGTTATTTACCTCTTAAAAAAACACCCTCTCTGCCACAACAACAAGCTATTGATTTTTTCTATGAAAGAGTAAAATGATTTATAATGTTGCAGTGAATAGACGTCTAGATGCACATTGAATTCTTCATGCATTTTAAGGGTTGTTTTAATGGTGTGACATCAATTTCTTGGAATTCTACCTTCACAGCCAGAACGAAAGGTACTATGTTAGATTTTTGAATAAGAAATGTAGAACTTGATAAGATTTAACTCTAATTAATTCATCTTGAGAAATTTTATGGTATTTATATAGCAGTTAGAGCATCCTATTAATTATTTACAGGGATCCATTTTTTTATAAAAAAAGATGGATATAAGAATAAAAAAAAAATCTTAAGTGTAGATATTTATATATTTTCTGTGGATCATTGATTTTATTTTATATTTCTACTTGTGTATGCCTTTAAAAAAAAACATAAAAAATAACAAAATATCACAATTACTTATATATATCATGTAGTTTCACTGAATTGCTAGGAATAGATAAAGAATTTTTACTTTGGCTGAGAAAGCTTAAAGGCTGACTTGTTGGCCAAAGGCTCCACGAACAATCGTCGTTTTTTGATGGGCATGGTTACCTGTTACAAGGCAAGTTCATTATACCGCAAAGACAAATTAAAATGACATGGGAAGTGAAGGGAACAGAAGCCAACATTACTCTGAACTGATGGAGCTTGCCGGTTGCAATCACTCACTCAACAAGGGCTCGAATTTGATACCGTTTTCAGGCATGCTGCACATGAACTGAAATGAAAGCAAAAGACTGATAACCCCATAAAAGCAAGAGAACAGACAACCCAATGGCCCAATGAACTAAATAAAAGACGAAGAAACAAAGACTTTTAAGCAATTTAACAAGCTATATAGATTGAACTTTGAAGTAAAATCAATTAGAAATATAAGGAGGCCTAGCCCTCGCTGTCCATTCATTTCTAGCCTTGTAATCTCTTTTTAAAAGACATTCTCAAACCACCAAGCAAAGCGGTCCAATTGTATGATCATATCATACAACAAATACAAGACATTATTTCACTCAAGTTACAAATCTGCGCCTCCAGCTCCTCAAAGATAGATCTCTGTGGGAATATGCATGGAAACTTCATAAAACGATATGGGGGGTTTGCTCATTCTGTGCAAGTGCGGACTGGTGAGGAAACGGTATGCTCTCTTCAGATAGTATCAATTTCTCTGAGAAAACTGGACTTTTCTGCAGTCAAGAGATATGCTAGCATCTTCTTTTGCCTCAAGGGTATTAGACAGTGCTAACATCCACTCGACTTTTATGTAGCTGAAAGGCTGGAGTAATCCAGCTCCCACAACTGCATTGGATACCTGACCAATTGAAGTAACCCAAACGAGCTTCGCAATGAGCACAGGACAACTTTCCCTCCAATGCACCTTCCTCAACTGGATAACAAGGAAGAGCTATTATATTAAGTGGGTATCATTTCCAGCAAGTATGCACAAATTATAATTCCTAAAACCCATGAACCAATTAAGAAGACATGCCCAGGGTAAGGCATAAACCAAGGATAAGGATCAATTGAGTTCTAGATGAAGATGATGATCTGGAAAAGTCAAGTAGGATTTGGGAAAAACATGGATAATTGAAAAGCACTTATTTGGATCCTCTTTAGATGAAAACGGGATGCCAACAAATGCAACGCACCTATTTTTTTTTTTATAACAGGTATAAATTACGCATAATTCTCATGATAAATATTTCAAGATGCTTTCAAAAGTATTGTGTTATTTCTCCCTAAATCCTTCTCTCCTATAAGATACAAAATAGCACCTCCATTATTGAAATATCAAAAGTGTTGATTCATTATGGCCTTAGCACATGGAACCGAGTTGTTTGCGTGGTTCATAATTTTCCCCAACTTCTTTCAGTTAATGGTTTCCATTAGAAATCTCTATGCACTGAATACAAGGATGCCCTTTTCCAAAAGAGTGCATCACAATAGCTGCATAGGCCAATACATCTTCAAGACATAGCCACGTGGCTTTCATAAATGGATAATATTAAACCCAGAAATTATCTCAACTGATGATGAGAAGTACTTCTACAGCTAAGCAACACAATATGAGCATGGAGGTTGACCATTTGGTGGAAAAAACAAGTCAAGGATTTGAGAAATCTCTAGCAACTAGTGAGCCATTATAGCTAACTCAAAGTAAACCAATGAAGTTGCAATTAGTTATGTGTTTTCTTCTTTATGAATAAACTTAAAAATGTCCAATGGCATTGGAATTTCTACAAAATGAGATTGCACATACCTCCTGTCATCCACTTCAGAGGCTCAACAAAAAGAGATGAACACTCAGACTCATTGGACTTGTTAAAGGGGTTGCCACTTTTCTGCTTGCCCCATGCAAAAGATGTCTCGCCCTCTCCTGGAACATGATCCACAACATTCTCCTGCAGTGCAACTACTCGACGGCATTTCTTGCAGCGGTATGCAGGAATAGCCTTTTTCCCTTCATTTGGAGATGCTTCTTCCTCTGAGGAAATTTGTGTAGGTACACCAGGATCTGCCCCAAATTTAGAACTGTCTATCTTCTCTCCACGGTTGTAAAACTCACCTGGAAGCATGGGGAAATTAATCCTTCACAAAAAAAATTTTTAAAAAAAATCACAGATTCAACATATCTAATCATTCTGTATGTTTGTAACAGGAAAGAATATGTTTCCAACAGACATGAAAGATAGATCTATAATAATGTTCCAGTTGGAAGAAATTTAAGAATGAAAATTTAATTGGATAAGTAGGAAAAGCATCAAATGCTCAATGCATGACCCCTTATGCTATGCCAACTCTTATATGCAGATTCACATTTTGGGAGCAATCACTTCATATAAATGCTCAAGGTTAAGGACGTACTAATGTCATGCCTCCAAAATTATGTTTATGCAGAGCCCTATTTGATGACCTGCTTTATCATACAAAAAAATAATTTACAAGAACAGCAAGTGAGGATCAATATACTAAGAACATGTACCCAATACTTTCAGGCGAAACCGCTTGTATATGGGACTAGCATGATCAACCTTGAACCCCATGTCCTCAAACATTTTCAACTGCAATGGGGGAAAAAGAATTAAGATCTATGACGATCACATTAGAAACTAATGTCTCAGAGTCACCATTAATGCATCCCAACAATCATATAGGTTTTTTAGGACCCTTGCATACCTGTTCTAAAAAGCCATCATTGGGACAAACAGACTCGCAGCTTCGCCTTAGGGATTCAAGAGCATCTGCAGGGACACATAGGGAAAAGATGAACAAGGAAAAGGATGAAATATTAAATAACTCAAAATTCAAAGAAACAACAACACGTATTTTTATGGTTGTCAGACAAAAGAGCCACCAGATTTTCAGAAAGTAAACAATGAAGGCCATCAGCATTAACCAATCAGCAGACCCAAAATGCTCCAAATAAAAAGTGGATGTGTTCAAACCTTCAAGAGACAACTGTTCAGTTTTCATCAAGTACGCTGTAATGATAGCTGCACTGCAAAGAAAAAAAAACGAAAGAAGGGACCAAACCATTAGGGCTTGACAATTCAGGGCAGGGCTTCTGAGCAATTTCCCAACACTCATCAATTGGGTCAGAAGATAACCTAAAACACTTCTTTTCTATTTTGATCCACTTCAGGATGATAAACCAATCAACTGAAAATATCAAAACAGAGTTCATGACCGTTTAAAATTAACCGAGAAAAAAGTCGCAAATTTGCACATCAAATTCCAAGCAAGTAGACATGCAAAAATAAGGTAATGTTCTTTACCCCCAAACTATCCATTTCCATCAAGTACCCCGAACAAGTTTTCCAGATAATACCAACCATTGATGAAGCAGACTTCACCGATGGATCCAAAATACAGTTCATACTATATGCAAGAATCAGAGTAATGTTTTTCATCCCAAAATATCCATTTCCATCTCGAACAAGTTTCGTGAATAATACCCAACCATTGATGAAATGGACTCCTCTGGTGTGTTCCAAACACAGTTCATACTATTCCAGAACATCATTCGGGAGAAGTAGCATTGCATTTCAATATTAACTTAATCCAAACTTAAGGGCAATAATCATTAATTTAAATAAAAAAATACAGAAAATCATCATCATTGTCATGAAAAATGACAACAATTTATCATATACCTTCTCGAAACGCCAGCAAAACAATGCACCAAAACAGCTCCTTCTTTTCTACTCTTCTCAATAAAATCCAAACAAACATCCAAATAATCCAACAAATCCTCACTCTCCATATCCCTAATCGGCACCGCCATTCTCACCAGTTTCAAATCCTTCCCTGCATACTCTAACCCATACAAAACCTTATTCGCCGCCAAACAACTCCTCCACTCATCCTCACCGTCACCCACGCACACTTTCTTTATCTCCTTCGCCGGGATTACCACACCGCTTCTCCATTCCGTAAAGAACGATATAGACACGGAACTTAAGACAGATAAAATATGCGTTATTTCCGAACTTCCGTTTTGCAGAACCTCAGCCGCGTCGCTTATGTTTCCGATGAAAAGATTCTCGCGTACAAGATACGGCATCACAAAAAAAAATCCAAGCTTATTTTCTCCTGCAAAAAACTAAGGAATTCTAAGCAAAGGAGAAATAAATAAATAAAGGATTATGATAAAAATGATAACTTTTTGGATTAATTAGAAATTAGTAATCAGAGAGGATTTTGAGATGACCTGAGAAGGAATATTCCGGAGAAGGATTGAATCTTCTTTTTCGTGCTGATTTTTATCTTCGGCTACGGCTGCTGCGAGATTTGAGACTGTGGCAGGAATTTATAGGAGGTGGGTTAGCACGTGCGAATAACTGATTTGGTACGTGCGAGTGAATGTGGGGCTTTTCGACCTGGCAGGAGATGGAAGGGGTGGTCTTTTTTCGTGTAAATCATCCCGCCATGCGCTTTCGGTTGAGGGGAAATGACGTGGAAATATCAGGACAGGTGGTGGAGATTGATTGGGGTTCGAGTCTTGTGTGTACCACGTCAGATATTTTCTTTTCTTTTCTTTTCTTTTAGGGGTCTTTGCTCTTATATTTATAAGACCTAACCCGTGGTCGCCATGATCTAAGAACAAGGAAGCTGATAGAGTGAATTGTATCGAGTTAATTTAAATTTTTTTAAAATAAATAAGTTTAAAAAAATATTAAAAGTTTTTATTAATTTAAATTTTTATTAAATTTTGAATCATCATAGCAAGCCATCAAATCAAATTATTCTTGTAACTAAGCTTTTAGAAGCTGCTAGAGACTATTTTATGCAGATCAAGGGCTAGAAACCAAAGTAGAACAACCCTTTGGCTAGGAATAAGATGAGCTCGCAGAAAACATTTTGATTACACATCTTAATGTATTTTTGAGTCTCGAGAAATCAGAACACAATAAAATGCATCATCTATATATATATATATATATATA
>Ga0325404_1005993_pt1 | contig 12784 bp, 12 predicted proteins | sample PopdelMetagenome_18_FD_205664 | JGI IMG/M metagenome (GOLD analysis project Ga0325404, IMG submission 205664) | Populus deltoides microbial communities from Bellville, Georgia, United States - Xylem-Control-R1 | ecosystem: Host-associated > Plants > Phyllosphere > Stem > Wood/Secondary xylem... | reverse complement strand
TAACTTGCATGCTGTATGCTGAAAGGAACCTTACAAGATCATCCCATGGTAGGTTTGTTCCTCCTTCGATGTCAGAGTCAATCCCATCAGGAACGGTACGGCCAAGTGAGCGAGAAGTACAGGTGTGCTTGGTATTGTTATTAGGTGAAGTTATGATTTAAAAAAAATTATTTTTAGTTAAAGTTTATTTAATAAATTTAAGTGTTTGGTTAAAATTATAATTGAAATTGAAATTGAATAAAATATAATTTTATATGTTTGGTTAATATGCTTTTTTATATTAAGGTTCGATTGTGAAATTACTTAAAAGGATATACATATATATATATATATATATATATATATATATATATATATATATATATATATATATATATATATGATTGCAAAATATTGTAGATTTATAATTATGATTATATAACGAAATGAATAATTTTTGTATATTATGTTTTTCTTTTATTATCCAATTAAACTATTTGTAATTTCATCGCATATAAAATTCATATGTGAAGGCCTCTGCGATCTTTGACTATCTGAGCGAACTACAATATCTGGTAAAAAATTATTTGGAATAAAATTGGGATTGCGATCATATTTAACAAAAACCACATCGTCTTGCGATCTTCTTCTAATATAGTTATGTAGTGCCATTGATGCAACTACAATCTTAACTTGCATTTTATATAGATAAGCATACATGTTTTGCAAAATTCTACACCTCTGTTTCCATACTTTAAAAAAACACTCTATCACATTACGTAATGATGAGTGTGCACGATTAAACACTTCTTCCCGACCACTTGGTTATCCACGACGCCTAAAATCTTGTAAGTGATACCTCTCGTCTTTATAGGGACCTAAATACCTATATTTATTAGGATATCCGGCATCAACCAAATAGTATTTGCCTCCAAATAAGAACAACATGCTATTTTTTTTTCAATAACTATTAAAGAATATCATCTAACTTCAATTACCAGCTTTTAAATCTATATCAAATCACAACCTTCCAGTGGTTTTGAAAATTTATACTACCACAGTCAATAGCCTTAAGAAAAATACGTATATTGTGTGCGCTGCCTTTCCATCTTACCTACACAAACATGAACTGCATGTCGAAACTACAATCAACCATGATGTTTTACGTCGGTACACCTTTTATTCCAATAAATGAAATTTGATTATCAGATGATATGCATGCATGAACATGTGTGCTATCAATTGCACCAACATAATTTTATAGTAAAAAAGAATTGAAGTAATTAGAAACATTAATAAAATAATTGATATTCATTTAAACAATATGTATAAAAATTAGGTTTTATCTTGAAATGTGACATATATCTTAGATTCATTGTAATTTTTCTTGAAGTGTTGGTAAATTGTGGATCTAATAGTTTTATGACTTCTACAACAAACAAACATAATGATTTAAGAACTTCTTTTATACATCTACTAACAATTTCACCTGAATGTTGAAATCTCTCCCGCACTTCCCTAATTGACGCCCCTGTTACTATTATATATAGAAACATTGCTACATTTTCAATAACGCTCATTCTTCTTGAAGGTTTTAAGCCATAATGTGTTTCTAAATCATTATACAGACTCAACAGAGTGGTTGTGTCCATCCTAAACATGTTAATACATCGTTTCCAATGACCTCTTAAGACTTCATTCAACCACCACATCCTTGTACTATATGAAACCATAAATGGTTTTTTATACATATAATTAATATAATACATGTTTATAACTCTAGCCATGCATATAATTAATTTATTCATATCAAACTATCTTCTTAAAAAAATTCACCATCATCATCACTTTCATCGTCACCATCATCATCATCATCATCATCATCATCACTGTCGTCGTCATTGTCATTGTTGTCGTTTCCATCATCGTCATCTCTAGCATTAGCAATCAAAGCACTACTACCTTTACAACTAGGATAATTAATATGGTCTATAATGCGGTTCATTAGATTATCATAATCATCATCAAAATCTTCCTTAAATATGACATTAAATCATGGATAATCCATATCTTCAATTATATGCAAATAAAAAATTGATAGGTTGTTAATAAAATACCATAAATCCAATTAAATATCATTCAGTAACAAAAGAAAAAAATCAAAGACTTGGGAAGAATAACTTTATCACAAACATGTCAAGACCATAAATATGATTCACTTGCTTGTAACAAATGCAGTTGAGATGTTTATTCTGAAGATAGTTATTTTATTACAATACATGATAAAAACATCTCCCCTTATATAGAAAAAGTAAATGATGCCTTGCATAAAGAATTTGAATTTGTTTGTCGACATTTCTGAAATAAGCTTATCTACGTATCTTTTGTGCATATTTTGCTTTCAATATAATTGTCTGCACAAGTTTTGACATGTATGAGCTGGAAAATTTAAATATGAATGTACTTTTGTATCAAACATCTTGTTACTTTCACGTGGTTCTGGCAAATTATTGTTATGTCTTTACTATTCAAGATTCTTTGTCCCTATATTTTTGGAAATTTTGCTTGTATGGCTGGTTACTTGCCAAAATTTGAACTCTAAAACCCATCACATACATCATTTTCATTAGCAGCTTTTGTCAAATAGGCATTCATTTGCAACATTTGGTCACCCTTTACTTTTGTACCATTTATTTTTTTCTTTTCATACATTTTTCTTGTTTTGGCCGATTGTCTTCACTTTTGTTATCATTCTTCTACTTTTCATTTTTTATTATGTTGGCATCCATCTTATTTGGGTAATAAAGCTACTATTATACAAGGTTACCTTCCCTATTTTTTACAGTATGGTATTGTATTAAAGTCACACACCATAAAATGAATACTTTAAAAATTTTCCATCCAAAACGTTGCACTTTATAATATTTATTTCCATGAATATTCACAGCAAAAATACATATTGAGTTATTGAAACAAACATTCATAAAAATAAAAGTATTACATATTTACGGTAAATAGTTATACACACTAAAATATTACATGTTTACGTTAAATTAAACAAAATCCAGTTAAATAATGCAATAACACAACATCTGTAAAAGAAAATTTTTTTTAGAACAATAACTAATCTCTTAAATTGCAATTTGAATAAAAAAAACACAGGCAACCCAACAGTCCAATAACCCACTTAAAAAGTCCATAACTACAACAACATTTAAATAAAGATATAAAGTAATTAAAAACAATAGAAATGGATATGCTCACATCTCAGAACTTCAAATGTTGAATAATACAATGAATGAAACCAACTTCTGCAAATGAAAACAATTATTTTCAAAACTTTCAGCTAATTATTTTGCAAATGTAAACATGTATAAATAAATTATCAAGCATGTCAAATAACATAACACATTAAATTTAGCTAGCACTTTAACATAGTTAATAAATTAACGCTTTAGAAAAGAAAATCATACGATGTTAGTTCAGCACATTTACTTCATGCATACATTCGTTTAAACCATTTCAACTTCTCTTCAAGACCATCCATACTAGACAACATTTCTCTTTTCCTTCTTAAACTCAGATACTCTGTAGCAAAGTCATGAAAGTCATCATCAATTGAAACTTTAGGAATTGAGTGGAGCTCAGCCATTACCTCAAGAATACTACAGCCTTGTCGATTCATACGCAAAGAAGTGGAATCACTCATAATCGACATACTCTCAAGTAGTTGATCCCGCCTTAACAGCAGCGAATGCCAATTCCAAACATCTTCTTCTTTCTAGCTCGAACCTCAGAAGAATCTCTTTCTTTTCTTTTGCTACTACCTTTTTTGTTGTTGTTGCTCGATATATTCACCTCGCCAACCATTCAAGACATATCATTCTCCAAATTTGAAATCCCATCCTCCTCCGAATCCTTGTTTCCTTCTTCAAAATCAACACCATCAATGTTGACATTGCTTGTGCCAGGATCGATATCATTGTCACCAAGTACTCTCGATGATAGAGCCCACGTATACTCTCTAGTAGCAATAATTTTGGAATATATTCTGTCAAATTTAAACTTCAAAGACGGTTCAATACCAGCATATCTAATTTTTTTAGCTTATCTAATTTCCTACATAAAAGAAATAAAAATAATTAATGCAACATCATATATTAAATTTTTTTATGAAATATGACAACAACAAATGAAATTGTTAGGATCATGAGGAATTAACCTAAATTTTTGCTTTCCACCACTCATCGCTAGCTGAAATTATTTCTAATTCACTATTCCAGCCCATACCAGTTTCAGAAATTAGCTTTGTCTATATCCTCCAATTCTTTTTGCATCCATCCCATTTGTTATTCAGTTGTGTTTTAGTGGATGCATTACCATTTTGTTCTTTGAATGGTGTTATAATAAATTTTCATCTCATTTTATTGAAATGAGTATCAAGTCTCATTCCCATGTCAACGACCTTAATGCATAGGTCACAAAATATATGCAACATTTTTTTTTTCAAGCAGCCTTATTCATAGATTCAAGACTTTCCATTGTATCTTTTAAAACATTTAACAAAGGAAACAAGCAAAGATATCATGTTTATATGCAAAAATTAGCATGAACACAAACACAAAATACTTATTCTAAATAATAAGAAAAACTGAAAAGTTTAAAATGCATGTTATGGAACACTTTAGTTTATTGAGTATTTGACAAAGCACACTTTAATAACCCTTCTTTGAGGAAAACTAAAAGCATAAGGTGTTGATACAATGTAGTTTTAATAATTTCTAAGACAAAACAAAACAAAAAACAACAAAATGTGAGGGGTAATTATAAACATGACTATAAACATGTCACATGCTTGCTTACTGTAAAAATATATATTAGGATTACTGGCTTTTACACAACAAGACACTCCACCATAACTACTCATTCTCAAGATATAAGGACACTCAAATCAATAATGTCCTTTCTCTGTTCTTTCCCCGGCTTTCTAGTAATTGGATTTCAAGTTTTGAAATTGACTACCTTATCTATTTATTAGGGTTATTATTGGAGCAACAATTGTTCCTATTAATTTTTTAAAATGAATTTTAGTTCTATTTAAGCATTGTATGCCTTTTACAGTGCCTTGTTTCCCTCGATATCAAACTGAAAGCATGGGGGACATATAACAGAGCTAGCATTAAATTCATACAGTAAGACCAAATGATTTTGTTCAAAGAGAATGGGGGTATTAGGCTTTCTTTATTGAATAGAAATGCTTAAAATGATTAATGTAACTTTCCCTTCTTTGTTTCAATCGTAACTACTTTACCCAGTTATAGCAAACACTGCTTTCTACAAATCAAACTCAATATGCAATTCAAGACTTTGTTTATTATAAACAAGTTGATTATTTACTCCTCCATGTGAAAAAAAACCCTCAAAACTTCATCAATCATACGACATCTTAATTCAATCCTTACAAAACAAAATATTACACTTCCTTCCAGCTATATACAAAAAGAAAATAAAAAAATAGCAGTTAAATCCAACTATTAGCCGAATAAAAGGAAACCCATTTTAAAGCAGAAAAAACCCATGTTAATAAATTAATCAAACATACAAAACTCCATAAAACATGAGTAATTGCAACAGATAAAAAAAATTTATTAAGAAAAATCACCTACTTTCAATAACATGATGCATACGAGTGCAATAGTTTGTAGTTAATTAACAACACTGACAATTAATAACAATCAAAATAAATTAATGAAGCGTCACACAAATTAAAATTTATAGTTAATTAAAATAAATTTTCATTTGGAGATAAGAAAGAAACTCACGGTTGGTGTTTTTTACAAGAATAGGTTTCCCAACATCTTTACTCTTCTCTCGTTTGAGTTTTCCAAACACGAATCTGCTATTTATTTCTACAAACCAAAAAATTAAAGCATTGTTAGAAAGATCATATGGAAATCTACATTGAATTTGATCTAATTTGAAGACAAATGAAGAAGGGGGTGCAAGGATATAAGATTTCAATTTATAGAAAAAAAACAATACAGAGCTTATTCTTTGATGAATGAGCTTATATAATCACTGAAAATTACCTTTTGTTAAATGAATGTGGTAAGCTAAACTCAAAGAAATAGAAGGAGGCAAGTTAGAATAATATCAAGATGATAGAAGAGAATGGTGGGAAATAACAAGGCTAGAAAAATTTGGGAATGAGATGATAATGATAGATCTCATAAATAGTTAGCAATGGTAGGCAAGATTTTCAGATCTGCGAGTTGTTTTGATATTTTTTTTCCAATAGTTTTTTTCTTCTTGATTTTTGGTGGTGAAGGTGAGAGAAATGCTTTTGAAAGCAAATGAAAATTGCTTTTCAGAAACTGAGGTTCAACCTCAGTTTTTGGTGGAACCCACATGCATAAAAAGTGTGGTTTATATCTAATCAAATACTATAAAATTATGTTTTAACATAACCTCACCCGCAACCACAACACCAAACATCTTTGAAGAGTGTCCCCCTAATAAGTTATTCTAAAGGTAAGCTGCTATTTGCTTTGCTTTTCTTTTTTTTTGATGTAAGATAGTTTTAATTTAAAACTTATATACACTTCTATAATTTTATATTACTCGTGGCCACTTATTAATAATATTATGATATCATATTAAAAAATTATTTCAATTCAAATATTTAAATTTTTAAATGATACCTTAATAATAATTTTATATTACTATTTAACATCCTCCAAAAGCACCACCTTGATGCCTTTTGCTTGACATGATTTTATGTTTGAGCTTAATTTGATGCATCCATTATTGCATGGATCGCAATGGCCAACAAGGTTAATCATGGGAGGCTGATCATTTCCAAAAGTCAACAGGAAAGAAAGGTTCACATAGTCGTAGTTTACTGTGGCACACAAGTCTCCGCCAAGGTGCCCTCTTTTCCTTTCTGACCCCATTAGATTGCCATCCACCAGCTTCTGAGCCAACCAGCATTGTCAGAATTAAACGATAAGAGGAATGTTAATGAGATTGCTGACCTTGATGCCATCTACACAAGATATGCAAGTGTTTGATGAGTCACTGATCACTATTCACTACAGTACTTTTTCAAGATTTGCGTGGTGGTGCTTAAACTGTTCTCTAAAGCTTATCGTTTATAGTGGTAACATCCAACACGATGGCCACAAACTTGTTCTATTGTGGAAGAGTGCGTGGCTTAGCAGTCACTTTGTTGCTTCCAGTACGCTGTTGAACGGAGCTGGATGGAGGCATGTAGCTTATTTGAAGACGACAGGTTTTCTCATGTTCAAATATCAATCGTAATGGCCGATGAACTATCCTTATGCGTTGTCTTCTGTTTTGTGGTCGTTTATATTTGTCTGCTTCTCTTTTTGCACATTGTGGCCATAAAATAATGACTAGCCAGGCCCCATTTGTACGAATGAGTTTGGTAGCTGAATCAACTTTAATGAATTTCATTGGCTACCAATAGTATGGTCTTTGACAGAATATGTGATGGATAAAACAGCAAACTTCAGAGACTTATTTTCACATCTGCCGACAAGTAAAAATAACTAGTGGGTTCTTATTTTTCAAAAGACGTTTGTCAGCTCCTTAAGGAATTGGGATTGAAGCTTGTTCCTCCCACATCGGTATCAATATTTAATTTGAGCATTTTGTGATAAATCACTTAATAACCGGAAGGTTAAGTGAGCAAATAAGGAAAACTCGAGAAGTCAAAACAAAAATCAGTAACATAGAGAAATATTATTGTCAGATATCTAATTTGAGCGACAAGGGTCGTCCTTTTTTGTGATATTGATCTTCGCTTACAATTTCAGTTTTTTCTGCAATGGTATCAATATTTGGATCCAGAGCATAATGCCTTCTTGTATATCAGATGAAATGTTGATTTTGATTAGATTGGCCTTGGACCTATATTCTGCTTCAGTTTGAACGTTATCAAAGGAATTGTTAAGAATTATGAAACCATGAAGGGAGACGCTTCAAAGAAACTAGATACATATGTAGAAGATAGATCAGCATATATGGAAATACAACTTATACCCTTCACACAAAATGGCCACGCAGAATTGATAGAAATTTGAGATCAGACATCATTTTTAATCGAAGAACTATATCCACTTTGATCATCGTAGTACTTGGACCACAGCATCACGCCTCCATAACTGGAAGAGTCCTTAATGGATGGAAGCACGTTAGATGTGAGATCAGGGACAGGAATGAAGCCACTGCCTGCTGCCTCGGGAGATGCAGGCAAGCCCAAGAAAATCTTGCTGGCTGGAATGGCTGAAGTCCATTGTTTCCATGCGTCCTCAAGATTGGTGACCTCACCAGAAGCATATTGACAGGGAGGGTTGTTGTAGAATTGGACCCAAACATAATCGAAAAGACCGGTTTTGAGGGCATTTCCCACCCAAGCATCAGGGAATGGGCACTGCGGAGCTGCTGTTAGGTGCACCCTTTTACCTTTCTTGCTATATGCCGACAGGTACCTTGCAAGATCATCCCAGTAGAGGTTTGTTCCTCCTTCAATGTCAAAGTCAACTCCATCTAAAACAGCAGGCCCCAGGGGGCGGGATGAAGAGTTGCCCCCCAAGAAATTGTTCCACAGATAAACTGCGACTTGCCTCGCATCCTCTGAGGAGGCAAGGTAGTAGCTACCAGCAGCTCCTCCAATAGAAAGCATGACCTTGACACCTTTTGCTTGACATGATTTTATTTCAGAACTTAAGCCGGTACAACCATTGCTGTATGGATCACAATGGCCAGCAAGATTAATCATGGGAGTCTGACCATTTCCGAAAGTTGACAGGAAAGCTAGATTTACATATTCATAATTTCCGGTTGCACAAGTCTCTGCCAGGGTGCCCTCATTTCCATTCTGACCCCAGTAAATTGCTATTCCTCCAGCATCAGAATCTGTTGCCAGTTTTAGCAATACCAAGGCAAAAACTGAAAACTTGATTGCTGAATGTAATGCCATCATAAGCTAGATTCACTAGTCACTTTCAAGTAGTAATGAGGGATAAACAAACTGCACTGCATTGTGTTTGAGGAGCATGGCTTTTATAGTATAGGGATGTGATTACTCTAACAACAACAGGTTGTATTCTAATGATGCCTTGCCTTAACAGTTACTTCTTCCCAATTCCTTACCTCTTAATATCACGCAGACTAAATTTTTGAAGTTAAATAGAAAGCATCCATTCCAAAAGTTGGCATGCGTGTTAACCTTTAGCCCACTGCCTCTAATTTGTCTTACATTGTTGATCTCTTCTGAAATGAATTTTTAAACTGTAGTGAACAACATATCACATCTTGTTCATCATGGGTGGTTCTGTGCTCCTGTTCGTACCAGATCTCTTGACAAACTCATTCCACAATCATCATTTATAATTTGATATGTTCATTGAAAGTTGAAACTCTCGAAGGACAACGTCACCTATAAAATTTCCGAAACAAAAAGAGTAGAACATGTTAAGAGGAAGACCTCAAATTAATGATCCAGGAGTCCGAAGATAACTTCTTCAACAATAGTCTATGGGACAAAAATTGTCGAAAAAAATATATGATTTTCTAATAATTATACAACGAAAAGTTAAAAAGTCATAAATTAAACCACATGCGAACATTGACTTAGTAGCTGTTTGTTAATGCGTTAGTGTTCGTGTTTTTTAAAAAACATACTAATTAGCCGTTTGGTTATAAATTGTTAAAAAATAAAAAATGTGGGTCCCATTATTTATTCGTGGGAAGCAGAGAATTCATGTTTTTCGAACACTGTTGATACTAATTGAACACTGCAATTAGCATGAACAGTGTACATTGATACACTGTACACTATAATTGCACTATTCAATTACATGAATAATTTTTTTCTTTAGTGTGTTAATTTTTTTAACAGTTTTTTTTAAAACTAGTTATACTCGCACTGTGATGTGAACAATGTTTTTTTCCTGAAAAACTAGTATATAGTGAATTAAATTTACTCGCACTGTAATATCAATTTTATACCTGATAATATTTTATCTAATTTTATTACACACTCAAAAAATTATGAAAACTGTAGTTTTATCGGATGAATTTTATACGTAATGAAATTATAAATAGTTTAATGGAATAATAAAAAATATTTTATATAAAGTATTATTTATTTCATGATGTAATATGAATAATTAATTCTACAATATTTAAATTTAAAACCATCAATATTAATATATATATTTTTAAATTATTTTATAATCTCAATTTCAAAAGCATTTTTAACCAAATACATTAAACTACTTTTTCTTCAACCTCAATTTCAACAACAGTTTTAACCAAACACCTATTTTTTCAAACTAATTTCAACTAAATGTACTTTTTATAAAACAACTTTTTTCAAACCACAACCACAACAGCTACCGCAATACCAAATACGTTCCTATAAAATGAAAAATATGAATACTAACTTTAGGTTTGAGTTTGCTTCTTCTTTTTTTCCAGTCTAATTTGAACTTAAGTTTGAGTTTGTTAAAAATTAATTCTTCATTCGTAAAAAAATATTTTTTGCCCGCTCCTATAAATAAACAATATGAATACTAACCTTTTATTTCTTGTACAATTTACTTTTTAAAAACAAATCTCTAGTTTTTAAGATAAGAAATCACCAATTTTTTATTTTTTCTATGGAGAGTAATTAAGATAAAAAGATAAAAATTAATTTTGCATCATTTTTTGTTCTAAAAATCAATATAAAAATAGGTTAAAGAGGAGATGTTATAGACACTAAACAGTTCCTCATCTAACTTCTTTCCAGTGTTTTCTGCTTTGTTTTGTTCACTCATTTTAGAGTTCAGGTTCAATTTTCCTAGAGTTTTTGAGTTTTTTTTCCTTAGTTTGTGGAGATAGATAAATAATATATTTAATTAAAATTAAAATTAAAATGGTGTTATTGAAATTTTTATTAATATTTTTGTATTTACATCAAGAGGTTAATCATTGGAGTATCTGGTCATTTTCAAAAGCTATCAGGAATACTAGGATTGAGAGTATGTTTAGAAATGTGATAATGATTATTTTTTAAAATGTTTTTTGTCTAAAAATATATTAAAATAATATTTTTTTATTTTTTAAAAATTATTTTTAATATCAACATATTAAAATAATCTAAAAATATTAAATTTAAATAAAAAATATTTAAATATTTATAAAATATAATTTACACAACATTTCCAAACTTTCGCTGAGTCTCTGGTGGCGTAAGTATGCGCTAAGGTGCCCACATTTCCATTCTGAACCCGGTAAATTAGAAATAATGCTAGAAACCTTGTTAATATCGAAACTTGGGCTATGGAGAAAATCATTGTCCCAGCAATGAAAGCGCAGCCCAACAAAACTGTAGAGATATCAAAATGTTCGAAAAGATTGTCAGAAGTGGGATTTGAACCCACGCCCTCTCACGAGGACCAGAACTTGAGTCTGGCGCCTTAGACCACTCGGCCATCCTGACCTTATTGTTTACATGTACAATTTTATATTATATATATGTTTTTATTTCTTTTTCCTTTTCTTCTCCAAAGGATTGTAATTCAATTGCATGATTTTGTTTTCGTATTGAACGAGCAATGTGGAATTCATTTCACAATTTGGGACTCGGGAGTGACCTCAGATTTGTGGAATTTGAAAGAGGCACGTACAGATTACTTGTTATCTTTCAATTTTATTTGCCTACCAAAAATACATAATTCATATGTTCTTGCTAAAACATTGAAGATAACTGTTATGTTTGTATGTGACCCTGTGGCCAAACAATTGATTCTGAATCGCTTGCTTGATACAATACCTCTGTGGCACTCGTGATCACAGTGCTTGCTTGAATTGAAGGAGTAAAGATAACTGTTTGTTTTCGTATTTTTTTTCTTTTCCATGAAATGTTTAACTCTTTTTTTGTTTTTGGATTCGAGGAAACCTCACCCTCCTGGAAAGCGCACTTTGTGGGTACAGGTGAGGGAGTAAAACCCCGGCTGTCCCAGGCTCTTGTAAGAGGTGCACGCCCTGATTCGAACTCGAGACCTGCTGTGCAGATCTCAAACCCTTTGCCAACACGCTACACCCCTCGAGGAGCACCAAGCAAGTAGCGTCAATCCTCTCTTCGTATCAAGTTGTGAAATTGTAAGCAAGTAGCAATGACAGTTGGGTTAAAACAATTTTTTTCCGCAATTAGTTTCTTGCTTGATAACTCTTGCTATCTCTCTCTCTCTATATATATATAGATATAGACAATTCCTTATACAGCAATGAATCCATCTCTCTCTATACTCTAGTAATGTCATAGTATCTATTTGTACCTTTTATTATGGTTGGTTGTATGCAGGACATTTTTTCCCAGAGGAGGATGACAAGTTTCTTGAGAGAGTTCGAGCTGTGGTTGAGGAAGAAGAGCACCAAGCAATGGCTGCAGCTGAAATAGATGCTGCCAAGGGTGCCATTGCAACCGCTGGGGAATCTAGGAAAGCAATCCAGAGTAGTGGGTTGCACTCAAAAGTACAAGTGATGATAAAGATGGAACGAGTGAAAGTAACGAAGATGAGAGCAAGGAGAATTTAGGCTCTGCTGCAGTGCGTGGTCCATCTGAAGAATAAGGACTTAAAGGTCAAATCTATGGCGGAGCATATAATTCTGTAGAATTCCACCACCATATATTATCATGGCAGGAATAATGATATGTGCACACTTGTCGAGGTGATTTTCAGCTACTTCTTCAACTGATTTCTTACACTTTGCAGGATACATCGTTTCTTAT
>Ga0325404_1005992_pt1 | contig 12784 bp, 9 predicted proteins | sample PopdelMetagenome_18_FD_205664 | JGI IMG/M metagenome (GOLD analysis project Ga0325404, IMG submission 205664) | Populus deltoides microbial communities from Bellville, Georgia, United States - Xylem-Control-R1 | ecosystem: Host-associated > Plants > Phyllosphere > Stem > Wood/Secondary xylem... | reverse complement strand
ATACTTTTGCTGGTTTCAATTTTCAATTATATATATATATATATATATATATATATATATATATATTCTAGTCGCCTTCTTGTAGTTGCTTAAATCTTTGGGTATGCCTTTTTGTTCAACATTTTCCCCTGGATACTCTATATAATCTGAGGCATTTCATCAAATGTCAGAATGCAAGCTGAGTTGTCTAAATAGTGGATGGATCATTTAATAGCTTCCATATCTATACTTTTTTACATGTTCAGCACTTGCCAAGGACTTGTGTATGCACTGCAAAATTCCAATGTTCAATAGAAATGGGATTTTCTTGAGATAAATATTTTTTCCCCTAATAAATTGCGAGATATTTTTCACTAAAAGTACCTGTGATTGATATAGTTACTAAATTTGGATGGTTTTTAAATGATTTGATTTTGTGTTGCTTTTTCGCAGGGGATTGAAATGCTTTCCCTTGGTTCTTTTAAGACTGGTGCCATCCTCTTGGTAAGTAGTCTAATTGTGGAGTTCTTTTGTGTCTTTTCTGGATAACTATTGATTATACAATTGCAGATGTGGTTAGTTTGTTACATTAGTTAACTTATGTCTATATGCAGATTAAGTTACGGAATGCTGATATTCATGTTTCTTGAATATCATGTCCTTGAGAATTTATTTCCTCAGAATAAAGTTGCTTGTGTTTTTTTTCATATGTGCTTAGCCTATGTTGTGTTTGATGGCAGCCAGATTATTTGGAAAGTACATTTGTGGATAATATTATTGTTTCGTGCTGAATTTACATGACTGGGGCCGCCCTTAATGGGAAACTTCATGTAATCTTAAGGAAAAGGGCAGCCCCACTCACAACATTGATCAATGTTTCTCTAGTCCATTAAGAGAGCATACCTTGGACTCTTTATCTCATGGACCTTCTTTGGTACAAAAGGATAAGTTAGTGTACTATTGGATTAAGCAGTAGAGGTTAAAAAACTTAGCTTCTCTCACTTGATATGGAATTTAACATATGATTTAAGGTAAGAAAACAACATTACTAAGCTTGAAGATCTATCCATGTCTTTAGGATTTGAAAGCTTGTGCTTGATTTTTCTGTTATTCTGCAAAGGATAAGTTAGTGTAATATTTGATTAAGCAGTAGAGGGTTAAAAACTTAGCTTCTTTCACTTGTTATGGAATTTAACATATGATTTAAGGTAAGAAAACAACATTTTTAAGTTTGAAGATCTATCCATGGCTTTAGGATTTGAAAGCTTGTGCTTGATTTTTCTGTTATTCTGCAAAGGGACATTAAAGAGAGATAAGGAAAGTTTTCTATCCTTTTTTTTGTTATCCTACAGCTTGGCCTTTTATACAGCATAAGGCTCTAATTAGTAGAATTGTGTCTCTTAATGGGTTAAAGAAACACTATGTGAGTTGAGGGGAGTGCCCTTTTCCTTTAGATTACTATTCACAATTTAAATGTTGCCAATAGTCATGTACCTTTCCTTTTCCTTTCTTTTTTCTTTTAAGAAGTCAAATATAGCAATGAACAAAATGTTCAGAACAGTTAAATGCACAAAATTCCAAAAGGTGGAAATTTAACATTTCTTGGTCCTTGACTCCTGGTCATGAGTTTCAAAACAGCAGTTAATTTTATCATTTTCTTCCATGTTATATGCTACTGCTCTTTATTTTGATGACGCTAAGGGGGGTTTCTTGATATAGCCCTGGTCACTTTTTTCCTGGCAATTAGTAATTCTTCTGATATTTGATCTTTTTATCTTTAATTTATTGCAGGCTGGACTTTTTGTGTATGACATTTTCTGGGTTTTCTTCACTCCTGTGATGGTTAGCGTGGCAAAATCTTTTGATGCGCCTATTAAGGTTAGTTGTTGAGCTTATTCATCTTCAATGATATCATATTTGCATGTAAAAATGAATTTTGTTATTGAAGCTTTTGATATGATTTGTTGCAGCAGTCTAATTATTAGCATGCCTATTCTATTCTTCTGTAGCTTTTGTTTCCCACAGCTGATGCTGCAAGACCATTTTCCATGCTCGGACTTGGTGACATTGTGATTCCTGGTAAAGTGTCTAGTTAGATCTGCACCTGCATGATATTTGCTATTATGATAGACAGCTGCATTTGGTCTCTATGAGTAGTTGTCGACAATATTGAATGAAACTTTGTGACATTAGCATGGCCCAGTGTTCCATTCCATAGCTTATCTTCTATCTAGCTCAAAAATATTTTCATTGAATCTGCTTTTCAGTTAAGTAATATAAAATTAGTGAAACATATGGTTGATCTTCTATTGGGTTATTCCTTTGAAAGAAACCGAGTAGTCTTTGAAAGAAACTGTGTATCTGAAAAGATCCCTGCACATTAGCTGGAGAGAGAGAGCTTTACATAATCTTTCTATATCAGATGCATATATATAAAGGCAGCCAATATTTCTGATTTTAGCATCAGAAAGTTGAAGATGCAGGGTCAAATAGGTTGATTTGGTTACAGGAATTGCTGTTGATAGTAATGCACACTATAGAGTGATCATCTACTCCTAGGTTCTTACATTGGTTGTTATATATATTTTTGCCCTTTCAGGTATTTTTGTAGCTCTGGCATTGCGATTTGATGTGTCCAGAGGAAAAGACAGCCAGTACTTTAAGAGTGCTTTTCTTGGATATGCAGCTGGTTTGGTCCTTACAATTATTGTCATGAACTGGTTCCAAGCTGCTCAGGTGACTTGTCTCGATCCTTTTTCTTGTTTTTCTTCTCTATTTTGTATGTCAGGATTATTATCCCCTGTATTGATCGCTGTGCTTTCTTATTATTATTTTCAGCCTGCGCTTTTGTATATTGTACCAGCTGTTATAGGATTCTTAGCTGCTCATGTCCTATGGAATGGTGAAGTCAAGCCAGTATGTCCTGTTATGATCTTATTTCTGTTGCTTTCAGTGACCACCTTTCTATTATAATTTCTTAGAAATTTCTTCTCCTGAGAAGTCATCTTAATCATACTCGGTTGTCTGATATAGTATTTTTTTTATTTGGGCATAATATGCAGTTAATGGAGTTTGATGAGTCCAAGACTGCTGTGTCATCTCAAGAAGATAGTGGAACCAGCTCTAGCAAAAAGGTGGAATGATGGGAAAAAGAAAACCTCAGATACTGAAACTTAGTGTCAGGGAAGAAATATGTTTATTTTCATTGAGGACATAGAATGCTACAACTCTCAACCTTTTTGCCAACTTATGCAACTTGCACACCAGTGTAACAGGTTTTGGAATTTTAGCCCAAAAAAAAAAAAATTAGTCTCTCACAGCAGGACCATTTTAGACCGTCAGTTTTTTTTTTATTATTTATTATTCTTAAGCCTCCATGATTTTACCTGAGAAGTCTTCTTGCGAGGAAAGGCTTGTGTGGTGATCAGATAAACCACTCTGAAATGAGATCATCTTGGTAGTGGACCAAATGGTTTCACCGCTAGCTCATCAAGTGAATTGGGAATATGATTAATTTGTCTAGCCTTGTCTTCAGTTGTTTTTTATTTAGAAAAATATATAAATATTTTATTTTTACGTTTTAAATTTATTTTTTTATACCAATACATTAAAACAATTTAAAAATATAAACAGATTATGTTTTTTTTAAAAAAATTAAATTTTTATAAAACGTTGTTGTTTGGAACATGAATCAAAACTGCAGTTTCAGCCCAGTGAGAATTTAACCTGGGCCCAGCCCATGCACTTCCCGTGGTTGCTTGTTTTGCTGGTGAGAATTTAATCTGGCCTCCTCCCCTGTTAAGAAGGTGAGATGGATTGGTTTGGACTTCGGAGGGATGAAAGGGATGTTCGACATGTTTGGTAGAATGGATGGATTCACCTCTTCCTCTTTGTGTTTTACATTTTTAAATACCCAAATTCATCCTTCTTATCGTATGACTCTGCATTTCTTTTTAGAGAGTATCTCTCAACTGTTCTATCAGAAGATACGATAATGATAAAATTCCACACCAACAAGGAACCACTAATTATATCAAAAATAAAAATAAAAATGGGAGTTCCTTGATCGCTTAATACCATAGAGATATATAGTATGTTTTGATTCTATTTAATCCTAAGTAGCATTTGGTGAAGCCATATTTTTTTAAAAAATAATTTTTTTATATTTTTCTATCATTTAATATGCTGATGTTAAAAATATATTTTTTAAAATTATTATTTTGATACATTTCCGAGAGAAAAATACAATTTAAGACCAGTTTATTTTTGGGTTAGAAATTTTTGTAAAAAAATAGTTTTTTTATTTTAAAATTATTTTACATGTAATATAAAAACTAAAATTTTAAATTTTTTAAAAAGACGGTTATGGTACAGTTTCAGAAGAGGCTTGGGTATCTTGATTCTTGAATATGCAGGAGTAGTTCATTCCTGTTTTGCTATCACAAGCGTTTTTTTAATTTGAATTTCTCTGACCTGATGTGATAAATTGAAGAGGTGGTGTTGAGAGAGGTAGAGTCAGCAATTTTAGCCCTCCTATAACCGGCCCCTGGTTAAAAATCACCAGTATTTGATTTTCTGGGAAATAAAATATTGATAGATTTAATTATCACAGGAAAATACCCACGTATCAATAATATATCTAGATTCATCAACCGTTTTTTTTTTTTTTTTTAAATAGATGAAATTGAAGTGAGTTACAATATGGAATTCGAATGAGTTGCTCGAGACTCCAATCTGAAATCAGTCGGATGGAATAGAAAATTATTTTTGAAAAAAGTAGGAAGAAAACCCTCTCCAATTTGTGCTTGCATGTATGTGTACATCAATTCCCTGTGAACTTTCATGAAAGATAAATACTGCATCTTTACTCATATAATGCAAGAAATATTTCATAATGTGATTTCTTTTGTTTTTCCTGTTTAATTTGGGAGTATTTTTTTATTTATAATTGAACAGCTCATTAATATAAATAATATCCAAATACCAAACTCAAGAATAAAATTAAGAACAATCCACTTTCCAAATTGAATTTCATTGAATTGAAAAAACCCAACTGTAATTTTTTATTTTTTTAAAAAAGAAGAAGAAGAAGAAGAAGAAGAAGAAGAAGAAAATTGCTGGATTTGAACAGAGAATTGAAACAAATGCAAACCCAACAATACAATAAATTAGAGAAGAAAGAGAGAAGTCTTGTGAATTCAATTCCCTCTCTCTCTCTCTCTCTCTCTCTCTCTCAACTCTGCCTTCCAGTCTCCTTCCAAAAAAACGCCCCTCTCTTTCTCTCTCTCCTAACACATCAGAGAAGAAAGCTGAGTTCCACGCAATCAAACCTTAGGAAACGAAACCCATCTTGCATTTTCTATTTTAGTAGTTTTATTGGTCTAATGGGGTTCTATTTATGAGCCAATCAAAGCCATAGAAAAGAGAGAATCCCTTGAAATTCAAATACCATGGAAGGTAACACATACCCCCGCTCCCCCTCTTTCTGGTTTCAATCTTATGATCATTTATACACTCTTTTGAGTTTTATTTTTCGTTCGGTGGGTTGCTAGAAATCTTTTGCATGGACAATAAGGGTTATTTTGGGATCAGCAAGATAAGTAACTGTTAGAATTTCCTTTAGGGGTTTTTTGGTTTTTTGAGGAAACTGGAATTCTGTGTGAAATGGGGTTTTGATTTTGGCCCAAATTATGGAAATCCTGGCTATATGTTGCTGAACCTTTCGTTTCGTTGATGTTATCATTTTGTCTTGCAAACGAAACATGCCGGCAATCTTTTCAGGTGAAGCAAGATCATTTTCACTGTTAATCATCACACATCTGAATTTTGTCATTCTAGCAGTTTTTTTTTTTAATCTCAAGGTTGTATGCCTGTAATAATGTTTGTTTTGTGTTCCAAATGCTCTTGAGGTTTCAGATGGAATGTATGTTTATATAAAAGATATTGTGAAGTATTTAACCTTAACGCTTAAAACTTCGAGTGAACATTGGGTGCTGATTGAGAATTCCTTGAATAATGTTTGTGGAATTGGAATACTTCATATATAAGCCAATGGGTTACACTGAGCATGAATTACGATTGGTCCGAGTGTAATGCGAGAAAGTTATTTTGAATCACATTTGTTCTGAAAGTAAACATGGTTTTGGCTATCTAGTTATGGCTTACATCCATGAAATAAGGTGCATGCTTTCCCCTACGAACTTTTCTCGGGCTTGACTTCAAAACAATCAAAGGCATCATAAATATCTTTCAAAGCACTCTAGATGTTCATGTGAAAACAGCGGCATTTTACCTGTTATGCTTGCTTTGTCCACCAGTTCTTTTAAAGCTACATGCCGCCCACTCCCTTTGCTTGGCCAAATTTACTCTAGTCAAACTGGGATTCATTATTGACCATGATCAATCTCATTTACATGTTCTTCTTCGAAACATGGTGCATTTAATATCCTTTGTGATGAATTATTGTGAACGTGGATTTCTACACCTTCCCTGATTAACTAATTTAGTTTTCTTGAGTTAAATTGGTGTTGTCACTTCCTCACTTTATACACAATAGCACGATTCTACAGTTTTTTATTCTGCTTTTGTACCCGATATGCTTCTATGCTTACATCACTGTTTTCAACTCAATGGCTTGATTTTCTTGTACAAGGTAGCAGAATAGGGAACCTTATAAGTTCTGTTTGGTGTCTTTGCTCTTCTCTCACGCATGTTCTTTTTCACTCTGTCTTATAAAAAAATCAATGTTCAGAATCAAGTGAAGTGCATTCTGAAGAGAATAGAGTTTCTCTAGAGAAGAATTTAAAAAGGACAGTCAAGACGCCGGCCCAGGTTATTGCTTTGGAGAGCTTTTATAATGGTACTATTTCATCTCGCACATATTTTATTCAACGCACACATGGCTGTTAGTCTCTATGTTCTTGAGGTGATGTCTTTACTTTTTCACAGAGCACAAATATCCTACGGAGGAAATGAAATCAGAACTTGCAGACCGAATTGGGTTGACAGAAAAGCAAATATCTAGCTGGTTTTGCCACAGAAGGTTAAAAGACAAAAGATTGAAGGATGAAGGATACACTAATGGACGACAAGATCGGTCTAGCAGTATTCTTCATGATCGTGGTAGTGGATTGAGGCAAGATTCATGTGGCAGTACTAAACAAGGTGATTATAGGAATATCGATCCAAGGGAAGTTGAAAGCCAGAGACTTTATGGTCAAGATTTTCATACTGCTGATCTAACCTATGACCGTACAAGTCGCTATACAGGGAATGTTAGCAGCATTGATGATATATCTTCAGGAAGTAGCTCATCGTTGCAAGATAAGTTTGTTTCTCAAAGAGAGGATCCTTATGATACAGAAACCTCAAAGTACCTAGCACAGAATGGAGCTTCCATGCCATTAATTCCCAAGGGTGCTGAGAGTTTTGGGTATAAACCATCAGGATATTTGAAAGTGAAGGGTGAAATTGAGAATGCTGCTATTACTGCTGTCAAGATGCAATTGGGCAGGCATTATAAGGAGGATGGTCCACCTCTTGGTGTTGACTTCCAGTCACTCCCTCCTAGTGCATTTGCATCCCCAAGTAGAGATCCAGTCAATGGTAAGTTCTAATGACCTCCTAAGGAATTCCATGCAAATTTTGCTGGCAGGAGTTTCCTAATAAATTTTGCTTTTCTAGTTTTATATTCTTTTTGAGTTTTCTCTGATTCCTACTTGGAGGAAGAGCATTAGGAGGAGAATGCAGGGATGCAAATATTTCCATTTGTATGATTTGATGGCTTCGGTTGCATTCCAAATGAGTTATGTCTACTTTATTGAATGCAGCAATACTTACTTCAGTAGCATCTGCATTAAACTTAAATGTTTGATGCATGCTTGGCAATAAATAGCCCATTTGTTTCTCTGCCTACTTAGACTTGCAATTTACCTTATAAATTCTTCAATGGAAATGGGTTACCATTACGTTTGCATTTGATGCTGGGAGCCAGAATTTATTTTTTTTGGTTTCCTCTTGATGCCATTTTTCTGCAAAAGCTGGCAGAAGCATTGAGTCTTCACTCCACTCATTGTTGACATATATTTCACTATAATTTGATATACTCCTTTTTCTTAGTTACAACAATGTACACTCCACTTTTGTTTACTTTGATATGCTGTTTATGGCAAATCATCTTTGCAGGACCAATCTATGTAGGAGATCTTGTTGGGATGCGTTCTCCTAATGTTTCTGGAGTTCGAAAGCAACCCAGTCTCAGTGGTGTGAGTAGATCTTATGATACATTTTCTTGGCCTTATAGTTAGCGACATCTTGATATCATGTTATACATGCTCATTTATCACATTAATCAATATAGAAACAAGGGTTAAATTTAGTGCCTGCTGCGTTGTCCGAATGTAATGGGATTGAGAATATTGATACTTGGGTGAGTTGAGTTTATCTTGTGCAAACAAAATGGTTGTCATTCGCTTTGGACAGATAATTTAATGGTGTCAGAACTATGACCATTATAATATAATGGTAAACAAATTAGTTTGAGGCTCAAGTTCTGCAGGCCCATGCTGGAAACCTCTATGTCCTCCACCTCTCCATTATTCCCAAAGAGGTTGCCATCCCTTGTTCAACACCATTGTGGCTTTCACTTTACTTTTGCTGCCATTTTGCCACCAACCATGCACCACCAGCAATTATGCTTGCAACATATTTCCTTCCTCATTTTGGTATGTTCCAAAGAAAAGGTTCAGTTAGGCATTGAAATGTCAGGGGGCTAGTTTGTTTTTATTTTTTATGGCCAATTGACTTCTTGGACTCTGTTTTGCCATCGCCCAGATCTTGCTTGGTGTCAGTAGTTGAAGTGATAATAGTTGTTTTTTGAAGTTCTGATGAGAGCTCATAGTCACACCTTCATGGAAACTCATACGAATTGGAATGCCAATTTAAGTATAATTATTATATTTGTTTTATACCTTCGCAGAGATATGAAGTATATAGCACCAAGATGAGTTCTCATGATTCATATACAGAGGGAGCAAATTGTAATCCCGAGCATGGATCCGATTCTCATGAGAGAAAATCCCGTCACCGTCTAGAACAGAAGTCTACCTATAATGGTTCCAATTCTAATGCAGGCGGGAACTCTACCATGGATATGCCTGATGATCTTGCTGTTGAAACGTCAGTCTATAGAAGCAAAAGAAATTATAGGACGAGCTCTAAGCATGATTTTGAAGGGAGAAGATCAGATTCTTTTGCAACCCATCATGGCCCTCGTGGTAGGAGAGAAAAGACAGAAGCTTGGTTGCATGATTGTGATAATGACAATCCTAAGATAGCTCGAAGGAATGACTACATGTCTAAGCCTTCACACTCGATTCTTGGACCTGGAAAATCTCTTGTTACAGAGGAGAGAGCGCCATTTACAAAGACGGAAAAGGTTCTCTTATTTGTTTATGTCCTTCTGCTTGTATTCTTGAACTGTTCCATGCTAAAATATTTAGCATAATATCAAGTTATACATTGGGTATGTGTAGGAGGAAAAGCTTTATGGAGAAATGAAGAGAATGAAAGGCTCGCATGATTCAGTTAGAGTAAAGAGGCATCCGAGAGATGAAACAGCTGTGAGTTTATAATGTGGTCAGCTTATGGGAATATTTTGAGTATATACTGCGAGTTGCATGTACTTTCATCCTCAATAGACTTGTAATTCACACATTTACTTTTTATAAATGTACATTGATTATGACACCTCCACCTTTTGGGTTAATATTTGAAGGTTGCAAAAAGATTCAGAGCTGACCTTCCACAGCAAGAACATGTGACAAAAGCATCAGTTTCTGGTATGCGCCAAAGAACAAATCTGACTGAAGGGTAGGTAAAAATTTCTATATGTAATGATAATTTTCTTTTCTTCTTTATTTTATCAATTTAGTGTGTATGTGTTGTGCATGTTTTGTCAATTTTGATGGACTTAAAATGGTTGTTAGTCTTTAATGAATCTGAAAATTCCCATGAAGAGAATTACAGTACAGTATCCATGTCTCATGATGCATTTAGCCGAACAAATTTTAGTTTCCGAAGTAAGTTGCTTTATCTAGATGGAAATAAATGGTTGTGTAGATGGTTACTGTGGTGTGGTTTACACCACCACTTGTACTCTGATGCAGTTGTGGTAGTTTGCATTGTTAAGCATGGGTACCCTGTTTGTTGTGTTATCGATTTTTTTGTTTCACCTTTCAGGTGAACTGAAATTAGTACCTCCCTCTGTCATGATGGCTAACAAGAATAGGAAACTTGCTACTGCTATCTAAAACTATTTCAGGATCCATAACCCCATAAAGCCTTCCTTTTGAAAAGCTGGGTGAAAAGAGACGAGGGATAATTGTCAAGCAGATTTCTCTTTAATCATACATCAATGAGGTACCAATTATCTATGGAACACGTAGAAGTGCATTAGAATCTAGAGAGCATGACCTTGGGCTTTGCTTTCACTGAAGCTGTAGGCATTGTGTGACATGGGATGTGCCAACCGACATTGGGAGGTTATATGTGTCTGAAACAGACCGATTCTCACAGACTTGCCGTGAATACTTATTTGAATCATCTATAGTGATTAACACTGGTAAAGCTTGTTTTCATGTATAAATTGGCTGATTGTGAAATAAGTCATATTAATTCCTCTTGTAAGATGCAGAGTATTAACTCTTTGATCACCAGACTTCACATTGTTCACCTGTCATGTCAAGACCGATTGGGTTCATATGTTTGAAGTGAGATTCAAAGCTCAAGAAATGCTAGGTGTCGGTGTTTGTATATGAGGATGCCGGATGCCTGGTTTGGTCGAGATGCTGACTTGTTAGTTAATCACTATTTTCAGTTTTGACAGATATTTGTTTTCTAAACATGTAACTCTGTCTCAGTTATGATTAATTGTCAAAATATTTCATACTGCCTGCAATGCAAACCTGATCATTTCTTTCCCTTTTTCTGAATAGGCTACAGAGCTTATAGCATTCTTCATGCTTTGTGTATTTTGCAGGTCTGTCATGGAGAGGCCATCTAGTTTCAGCGAGGATGAAACTGCAGAAACCAGTTCTTCAGCAGAATGAGGATCTGACAATTGATGGATTTGGATGGTATATGGGTTTGTGAGATCACCTGTCAGAAAGACAGCGATACCCATTTACCTGATGAAGATGGTACGAAGTTGTACAGTTGAGAGAATGTATTTCATCTGTTGGTGATGTTCCCATTCTACGAGGAATGAAATTTTAGTTCGTTATGGCAACCAATTGGTTTAGCCAGTGATGTCATCAAGTATATACTTCGTAGTTTGTACAAATTTTGTCCTGAATACTAAAATTCTTTCCGGAGATATTCTGATTGTAAATCTGATTGGGCAAGACCCCTTCGATGTTGATGACCGCGTGCCACTGCACAGCATGCCGGTAGTGCTTTTTCGTTAAGGCAAATGATAGCAAGACTACTCTATAAAGCTGTTTTCAGGGGATGATTGAAGTACTTTCTAGTTTCTATAACTAATGCATGACATGACTCTCCTTGGTTTAATATTTTATTTTCTCCTTGGTTTGCAAGGTGATTGTTTGTTTATTGGAAATTCTATGATGATTAACTTTTGGGGTAGCTTTGATGGTTAAGTAGATATATTCTCTTCTAATGAAACTGGAAATAAAATAACAAAATTCTCATGATTTTCTAGTTTTGACATGGATAATCAGAAAAAGACACTTAATAAATGGATCCATGACAAAATCTTAATTTGTAAGAGAATCCATCAATCCGAATAACCCAAGGAGATTAAATATCACGGAGCACAAATTTGTTAAGCTTTTCAAAGAATTTAATTATGATTAGTAACCTCCACCCAAGAGAAATCCCAGCCTAGCAAAAACCAGTAACCTCCACCCAAAAGAAATCCCAGTTTAGGATAAAAACTAGACATCTACCTGCGCATATGCGAATCCTTTTATATATTAATTACCTGATACAACATTAATGTATATCATAATCTATAGATGATTGAATTTGGAAATGAAGCATCATTCCATTGAGTAATTGGTATGATATCACATGGCATGAAAAGGGGGCATGAAGTTTCAGCATGGTTCAAATGATGTACAGATTTTTTTTTGGTTCACCATTGAATCAGTCATGGTTTATCTCTTCAAGGTTCTTCTTCTGCAAGGGTCTCTCCTGTCAGGAGGAGTGGTCTTGTTGGAGGAATAAATATCATTATTTGGATATAGCATCAGTGTACTTGAGGGGAGGGTGACTATAGTTCCAATACATGTGGCAAGTTTTGCGATCTCAAGCCGCATATCAGTGTCAGCAAATCTCTTACAGAGGGTGACAAAGGAAAAAAAACATAATTATTTTTCGTTGCGTTGAAAACTACAGAGTACAAACAAAGTTAGGAGATCTCGCCTTGTTGTAGCCCTTCGGTTGTTGTTTAAAGACCGATTTCATCAGGAAATTCATCAAATTAATGGGTTTGATTTGTCCGACATAATAACGTCTTTAACTTGTCTTCCATGTTTTTCTGGTCTTCGTTGTTTCCTTTTGGTTTACTAATGGATTGCATGCTGCTGCTGTAATTAGGGTTTTTAGATACGAGGATCTCGTTTTACTGGAGGGGTGAGGTCGGTATTATGTTTCATAGTGATATGGAGACAGACGGTTTGTCGGTGGGAGGGTGAAAGGTCGTGCGTTGGGGTTAGTTTGTTTGACTGGCAAATTAAATTCTTTAATATTTAATTAACGAATACGAGGCATTTCTTGGACGCGC
>Ga0325404_1005991_pt1 | contig 12788 bp, 14 predicted proteins | sample PopdelMetagenome_18_FD_205664 | JGI IMG/M metagenome (GOLD analysis project Ga0325404, IMG submission 205664) | Populus deltoides microbial communities from Bellville, Georgia, United States - Xylem-Control-R1 | ecosystem: Host-associated > Plants > Phyllosphere > Stem > Wood/Secondary xylem... | reverse complement strand
TGACCCGGACACTCACATTAATAATAATAAAAAAATATGACTAAAAAACCAATTATCAAAGTGAAAAAAAGCTGAGAACTTAAGTGATAATTTCATACTTGGCGAGAAAACTTTAAATTAGTCCTCATTTTTTATTAAAAACTTTTCAATCCCTTTAGTTTTAAGAAATCCAATTTAAGCACAAAACTTTATTTATTTGTATTTTTTAGTCATTGGCTTAAGAGATGAGAGAGAAAGTCGCTATATTCTGATACAAAGAGAAATTTGTCAATTGACACCTATTTTAACCACAAAAACAATCGTTCTTGGTGTCATTAGGTTTCATTCGATAAGAATAGTTCCGATAATGTGTTGTTTCACTTTTAAATTGTACGAGGGAGTATAAATGACTAGGCCATTGCAAGCCTATATGCCTAGGCTTTTTTATTTTTTTTTTTTTATTTTTCAGTCTCATACTTCTAGGTTTTTTCTTAAGAAAAATTAATTGAGTGTTTTTTTCAATTTTATTTTAAAACATTTGGTTTATTTTTAATTGATATCCATGATTTTTTTTTTCATGTGTTCATCATAGTCTCAAATTAACATCCCTCCATTTTGTTGGTTTCTTTTTTATTTTACATAAGTCTATTCTTGTTTTCTTTCTTTTTTTATTATTCAAGTTTTTCTTGATTTATTGAATCAACCGGATCACATTCAATTAACTTCTATATAATTTTATTTTATTTTTATATCATACAACATGATAACAACATTTATTTATTTTTCTTACATTGAAAAAATTTAATCTAGCTCGCATTATAATGTGCTAGTGAGCTAAGTAAGATCCATGGGTGATAATCTTAGTGGATTAATTATATTTCTATATGAATGCAGGAGAAATAAACTAAAAGTATCTCATAATTTCTATTTGTAAGTGGATATCATTAGGAATTTTCAGTGTATTGTTCACCTATTCATATCAAAATAAAATTCACTTTTATTTGATAATAAGTTTCACTTTTATGTGAGTGGGAGGACAATGCACCCAAAGTATCTCATAATTTATCTCGTAAAGAGAGATTATTGGATGCTTCCAATTTCCAAATTTCTTTTTCATGGATAATTATGGTATTAAGTATTACTTTTATATAACGAAGGAAAATATACTAAAAATAAAATTTATTCGATACTTCCAGTATAACGTTAAAATAAAGTGAAATCTAGTCATGGGTTTACTTTTTTGATGTGGTGATATAATAAATTAACAACACATGAAAAAACATCAACACAATATTTTCTAATTACCACACTAATTTTAATATTTTTATAGTGTTAAAATTTCTCTTGAGACAATGTACTTTCTCGAGTAAAGTACAGGTTAGTCTCTAAAATCTTGTCAAACGTATTAAACAATCCTTTTAGTTTTAAAAATAATTAATTAGTCACAATGTTTTTAAATCTATTTTTAGCTTAATCATGTTCACCTATTTCATGATCCTTTTCAATTTATCCTTTTTAAGAAATATAAAATATGAAGAGATTAAGATATTTTTTAAAATAAAAAATATATTAAACTAAGCATGGTTAATACTGGTTGAATGATTAATTAATTAATCTTGAGACTATAGAAACTAATTGATTCTTTTGCAAAATATAAGGGACTACTTTATAATTTACTCTACATACTTCTTAATTTGCTTAAAAGCACTTAAAAAAAACATTTTTTTTTACTTCAAATTTTGTTTGGGTGTTTTCATATTGTTCTAATTTGTTGATATTAAAAATAATTTTTTTAATAAATGTTACAATGCATTTCTAAATGATGTATGTAAATGTTTTATAAACCAGTAATTATCAACCACAACAATGGCTTATGGCATTGGAGTTTCATTATATAGAAAAGCTTTACAAGAGTAGAGATAAGGAAATAGTTGTTACATGCTATAAAAGGAATTATATCTATACATTCTATAATTAGAATTAATCAACTCCTAAACGTTGCACAATCAACTATAATGCCATGATTTTCTCTTTAATGCTTGGACTGATTCTCTCCTTGATTGTCTGCAGGAAATGGGTCTGTGTTATCGCCAATACTCCCTTTCAAGTCAAGCATGGTTGGTAACACGCGAAGCTTGGATCTAAAGAGCATAAACAAAGATTTTCATTGATTTTTAGTGAATATGTCTGCAATTTGCAAGTTGGATGGCATATGTTGAATCCTTAAGACACCATTGCATACTAACTCGCTGATAAAGTGATTATTAATGTCAATATGCCAAGATCGCTTACGAGCTACCGGATTGTGAGACATGAAAATGGCACTGGCATTATCAAAAAGTAGAGTGGGCCTATCTGGTGGCTGAATCTGTAAGTCCTGAAGAATGTTTAACAACCATTTGACCTCAGCTGCAGTGAGGGCTAATGCTCTGTATTCAGATTCTGCAGAAAATCGAGATACGGTAGATTGCTTTTTAGATGTTCAAGAAACTAGATTATCACCAAAAAATATGGCATAACCAAATGTTGATCGACTTGTAATGGACAGCCAGCCCAGTCGGCATCTGAAAAAGCTGAGATGTTGAAGGTGGTGGATGGAGTGATTTTGAGACCAAAGTGCAGAGTTCATTTAACATATCTGAGGATCCTTTTTACAGCTTGAAATTGGTGTTCTCTTGGAGCATGTATGAATTGACTTACTGAGTTTACTGCATGTGTTATATGGCCTAGTAATGGTTAGATATTGAAGTACACCAACTAAGGATCGATAGGTAGTTGGTGAATAAAAAAGATGGCCATCAGTGGTTAAATGATGGGAAACAATCATGGGAGTTCCAACCGGCTTGGAATCAAAGAGGTCACCTCGAAGTAGAAGATCTCTTGCATATTTTAATTGGCTCAGAAATATCCCAGTTGCAGAATGAGTGACTTCTAGGCCTAAGAAATAATTCAAAGTGCCAAGGTCCTTCATGGAGAACTCTTGACGTAGCTTGTGAATGAAAGTATCAATGAGAGACACATTGCTGTCTGTGATGATAATATCATTGATATATAATAGTAAGTAAATGATCTCGTGGGCTATTAAGTAAACAAATAAACTGGAATCAGCTTTACTGCAATTAAAGCCACCAACGAGTAAGAAATGGCTAAACCGATGGAACCATGCTCTTGGTTCTTGCTTCAAACCATAGATTGCCTTTTTAAGACTACAAACATGATTTGGATGAGAGGAATCAACATAACCCAGTGGTTGTTCCATATAAACCTTTTCTTGTAAAAGAACATGCAAGAATGCATTTTTTACGTCAAGTTGATGAATGTTCCATCCACAAGATACCGCAATAGAGAGAACAATGCGAACTATTGATGCCCGAACAACACTGGACTAAAAGTGTCATTAAAATCAAGGTCACAGAGTTGAGTATAGCCTTTGGCAACAAAGCGTGCTTTAAGCCTATCAATGGAACCATCCAAATGGTATTTGATGTGGAAAACTCATTTAGATCCAACCACATTAGTAGCAGGTGGTCGTGGAACTAGTTCCCATATTTAATTGAGCTTGAGAGCACATATTTCATCCTCCATGGCAGCAAACCATTCTAGGAACTTAGAAGCACTCTTGAAACCCTTTGGTTCCTTCATGACTAAAAGAGACGATAATAAAGAAGATGATGAGATCTGACAAACATAACTGTAATGTTTAGATTTGGAGATGCCTGTTTTGCCACGAGTTATCATGGGATGAGAATTCTAATGTGAAGCTGATGCTATTAGGATTGCTGGAAGTGACTCTTCTAGAGGAGTAGAGACATGTGGCAGTGAAATTGATGAGCTTGGAGATGAAAGCAATTCCAAAGCACATGATTTACACGACATAGACAAAGTTATTGATTGTGAAGATGAAGATCTTGCAGAAGAGTTAGTACTGGGCATAACAGAATGTGATGAAGTGGGATCATGGAAGGCAATAAAATCTGAGATTGCAGAGGAAGGTTGGATACTAGAAAAAAAAATGCAAATATATTGTCATCAAACCAAGCATGTCGAGTGACAAACACTCGATGAGAGACAGGATTAAAACATCAAAATCCTTTGTAGAAAGTGTGATAACCAAGAAAAATACAGGGAAGACTTCTTGGTTCAAACTTGTGTTTGGCATAATCTCGCAAGTTCGAAAAACATAAGCATCCAAAAATTCAAAAGGTAGCATAAAAAGGAGACTTACCCTATAGAATTTCAAAAGGAGATGTCTCATTCAAGACTAGTGTTGGCAAGTGGTTAATAATGAAGACTGTTGTACTAAAGGCTTCAACCCAGAAATGAAGAGGGACAGTGGCATGAAAAAGCATTGTGAGACTTGTTTCTATGATATACCTGTGTTTTCTCTCTACTCTACCATTCTGAGATGGTGTATAGGGACAAGAGAATTGGTGATGAATGCCACATTTAGTGAAATGAGAATGTAAATTCTTACTGATGAATTCCTTGTCCCTATCACTTTGAAAAATTCTTATTTTTGTTGAGAATTGATTCTCAACCAGAGATTGAAAGTTGATAAATGTCTGGTAAAAATCAGTTTTGTGTTTTAATGGATAGAACCAAGTAAAACGTGAGTGATCATCGATAAAGATAACATAATATCGATATCCTGAGATGGAAGTTATGGGTGCTGAACCTCATAGATCGCAATGTATGAGACCAAGTATGGTTTTAGAGCGATTGTCACTTGTTGGAAATGGCAGTTTATGGCTTTTAGCCTTTTGACAACTAACATACAGAGATGGATTCGGCAATATAGAAGTGAGGGGCATAGAACCTTGTTTATTAAGAATGGAAATTATTGTGGATGAGACATGTTCTAAATGTGCATGCCAAATTGCAAAGGAATTACAAATACTTGATTTTGTAATGATAGTAGATAAGGTTTGGTTTCCACGCTTCAGTACATAAAGACCATCAACACGGTTACCGCTTGCCACCACCTTTTGAGTTTAGAGATTCTGTATGATAAAATCATTGTCAGTAAAAGAGACAGATAAAGGATAATTATTGGTTAGTTTACTTACAAAGAGCAGATTTTTTTGTTAAGGTTGGGACGACAAGAAGATCATTTAATTGAAGGGTGGGAGTTGGAGAACAAGAACCAATATATGTTATGGGTAGAGAGGATCCATTACCAACTACAACTTTGTCCTTACCAGTGTAAGGTTCCACCTTATCAAGTTGAGATACATCAGTCGTCATGTGAGCTGATGCACCCGTGTCTGTATACCAATCTGCAGGTTCATTGCTAATGGTACAGTTAGCAAGAGCTTCAAAAAGATTAGCATCAGATTTGATGTATCTGCGTTTGCAATCCGTGGCATAGTGTCCTTCCTCACGACATATTTGACATCGAGGAGGACATTTATACTATTGCTTGCTATGATTTCCTCCCTTTGATGGTCCTCCTTTATATTTGTGTTGATAGTTGTTTGGTCTTCCATATCGGTTTGAAGCTGCAAGAGAGAAATTTGCCATATACGCAGGAACCCCTGTATTATGATCAATAGACTTCGAAAAAAGATCAAAGCTCTCTGCTTTAGGAACAATATCCTTAAAACTTGGGATAGGGGTTAAAAAGAGTTGAGTGATGGAGAAAGTTGAAAATTCATGGCCTAAACCACGTAAATACCAGTGCACCTTGCCAGTGTCTTCAACTAGACGTCCCATTGCTAATAATTGAGCACAATGAGCCTTAAATATTTGAGAGTATTCATAAATACTACGAGAGCCACGCTTCATGAGATGAAGTTTATCTTTTATTTGAAGTTCGCAGACTTTAGATTTGTGGCTAAAAGTAGTTTCAAGAGAGTTCCAGACATCTCTCGATGTTGTAAGGCAAATGGTAATAAAAAGTGCTTCCTCTATGAGAGAGGAAAGCAGAAGACTCATGACGAGTTGATCAAACTGCTTCCAAAGATTATGGGATGTAGGATCAACGGCAGCAGAAGGCATTGGTGTTGAGCCATCAACATATTTCATAAAGTTTTGGGCATTGCAGCAAAGGAACCACTTGACTGCGCCAAAGGAGAAAGGGTGGAGGATAGCTTGATAGTAACCATGTGAACTATGGTGTTGAAGGAGAGAGTAGAAGAAGAGTTTTCTGAGGCCATAGGATCGGATGGAGGTTAATCTTATGGCTCTGATACCATGTAAAGGTTTTATAAACCAGTAATTATCAACCACAGCAACTGCTTATGTCATTGGAGTTTCATTATATAGAAAAGCTTTACAAGAGTAGAGATAAGAAAATAGTTGTTATAGGCTATACAAGGAATTATATATACATATATATATATTGTTGTACTCATATATGCAATTATCTATTTAAGGCCTCATTTGTTTGACGAAAAGTAGTTTTTTGGAAATCACTTTCCAAACTTTCCTGTGTTTATTTGTTATCAGAAAAATTGGTCAACAGAAAACACTTTCCAGTCAAATAAAAATTTGGCTTGGTTTTCAGGAAAGTGTTTTCCTTTTATTTTGGACGGAAAACACTTTTCAGAAGTTGTGATAAATTTAGAAATATCATATAATTTGTTGATTATAACAAATTTGATCCTCAAACTTTTGATTGCTATATATTTTGTTTTGAATTCTTTTTTTTTCTTCAATTTCACCTCTTAGAATTTGATTTAATTTGATTTTTATATTAATTTTAGTCTTCATTTTTATAATTGTTATTTTCTTTTCTCTTATTATTTTTTTAATTAAAATTTTTTATCTATCAAATTTGATCCTCATGCTTTTGATTGTTACTTATTTTATTTAAAATAATTTTTGAAATTATAATTATAATTATTTTAATTTCATCATCTTTAATTTTTTTTAAATGTTAGATTCGATCTCTATTATTTTAATTGTTATTTATTTTATTTGAGATAATTTATGAAATTATATTTTTTTTCAATTCCATTCTCATTCAACTTTTTAATTTGTAAAATTTGTTTCTTATTATTTTAATAAACTTAAAAAATATTAATAAATTATTTTACAACTCATTTTCTATGACATAACCAAATACTGAAAAATATTTTTCAACTTATTTTGTATGACATTACCAATCATCAAAAAATAATTTACTTTTCAAGAAAACCACTTAAAAAAAAAACTACTTCCCAACAAATAAACGAGATTTAAGTGAGAATAACGACAAAATCAGTGGGAAGAGCTCATTGTGTAAACTGTAGCTAATAATAATTGTGTATTTTAGTAGTGTCTAAATGGTTTTATACTAATATTTTTGTGCGTAAAATGCATTAATTTAATTATTTTTATATTAAAAAAATCATCGAATTTCTTAAGTAAATGCTCTTTGAAAATAATTTTTGAACCCAGCCTAAATGTAACGACTCCGGCTTCGTTTTTTTCTCTATGAATAGTTTAGAATCCAACATTTACAAGGTGGTTGCTCATATGATTCCCATTGGAGGCTTACATGGTCGTTAACTTCAGGGCCTGTGGGATTAGTCGAGGTACGCGCAAGCTGGCCCGGACACCCACGTTAAACTAAAAAAAAATAAAAAATAAAATTATAAATAGAAAACATAATATAAGATTTAAAAATAAGTTAAAAATAAAAGTATATTTCAAAACCTAATTTAAGGATTTTTCAAAACTTATGGTATTTTAATATTAAATTTATGATACAAAACAAATAAGTTTTTTTTTAGAGCTTAACTTATTAATCATCCATTTAGAAATGTGTTAAAGGTTACATTTAAGGTGCATTTTATTTAAAAATATATTTTTTAAAAAATATTTTTAATATTAATACATAAAAAAATAAAAAAAATTATAAAAAATATTTTATAAAAAATAAAATTCAAATTTTAAAGCAACATCCCAAACGCCCTTTTAACAAGCCCGTTATAGACCGACGACAAGGAGTCAAAAAGTCTATGGTTTGAAGTTATTTAACTTTACTCTTTATCCCAGACTGTGGACTCTCAAGGAATCTTAACTGACGTAAGCTGAGCCCCACACTCAAAGTTTCACCCTCCCCTAGCAAGGAACCATTTCTATAAATACGGGAAGAAGAGTACCATAGTTAGGCTTGAAGAGGCAGCTCTAAGGCAGCTAGCTTAGCATCTTCCTTCAACCTCTTCGCTTCTCAAAACTAGCTAGCTCTCTCTCCCTCCTCCTCTCACTAGATCGACTGGACCCCATTTCTCTTATTGCTCAAGTATGGTCGGACCTTCACTTGACACCACCAAGCTTCACCTCAGAGCCCCCTCCTCTGCCACCGCCACCATCAAGTTCCTCTGCAGTTATGGTGGCAAGATCATCCCCCGTTTTCCCGATGGTAAACTCCGTTATCAAGGTGGCGAGACCCGTGTCATCGGCGTCGACCGTTCCATCTCCTTTGCTGGTCAGTGTTTTCTATATGAATTTCCACCATCTCCCCTTTCCATTTCTTTTGGTAATTCATTTTTTAGCTTTACCTGTATCAAATATTATGCTTTTGTTATGTATGTGTGTGGATATATAATGATGGAGTAAGTGATATGGGGTGGAATATTTTTGCATGTGTGGCATACAGAGTTATTGTTGAAGCTTGGAGAGTTGTGTGGCACATCAGTGAGTCTCCGTTGTCAGTTGCCAAAAGAAGATCTAGACGCTCTGGTATCGATCACCTCGGATGAGGATCTAGCAAATCTCATCGAGGAATACGATCGAGCAGGAGCAGCAACCCCGACTTCATCTTTAAAGATCAGGGCCTTCCTTTCGCTCCCGAAAAAAATATATTCTTCCTCTTCCAAATCATCCTCATCCTCTTCCTCCTCCTCCTCCCCCTCCTCACCCTCTAATAGCTATGGTGGTGCCACCATTGCTTCAACTTCTACCACTCCAAGGTGCTACTATCATCAGATGTCGAAGCCAGTAGCGTTTTCTTCAAAGAAGAAGACTCCTCCGCCTCCTCAGTATCAATATGGTTACCATGCTCATGGGAATCCTGGCCATATCTACCTTGTTCACAACGGGAATCATTGGCAATAACTGCAGACTCAATTGAACTGAGACCGGGCATATTTGGCATATATAAATGGAAAGAACAACGTATAATATAACTAAAGAAAAATAGAATTGGAAAGGGGAATACTGGAGCTTGCAGTAGCTAAGATGATCATGAGATATATGTATTTGGTGACTGTAAATCGTTAAGAAGGGATTGCTTTTTTTGGTCCTGAAAATGAATGAATTTCCAGTCCAATGTTTTCATTTGGGTTCAAAAGCTTTTTGTGATGGTGGGTTTTGGATCATCTTTTCCAGTACTACGTACTGTGCATAACAGCTCTTTCTTTCGTTCCGTGCCAATTCCATTGCCATTCGCGTCCAGTAGATGCCTTATGTTGTTTGCCAGATCCTTCCTAGTTGCGTTGGGTGCCGAGCTCTCCTCCTTATCCATTATTTTTCTCGTGACTTGATATATTAACGTGCCCATCACCCGTCATTTATGTGTTGCTGCGTTATCGATCTGTATCGTCTTCCCTAGTTCGCTTTTCATAGTTCCCGTTGCAAACAGTTTCCTTCTCTGTTCTATTTTTTGGGGTGTGTCATGGTTCGTGTCTGTTTTCAATACTTTACTCTCTTTTTTTTTTCCTGATTTGTTATTGATTTTTACTTAGTTTTCTAATCATTCTGTCAATAATTTTGAATTGCAGGTTGAACACGAGGAGCTTAAAGGAATAAACTTCCAAGATGACAAAAAAACATTTTAGTGAAGGAATCCATATGGTGCGCAATCAGCAAGTGTAAGTTCTTGGGCCTTTTTTTTCAATTCTCACACCCTCTCATGATTCCAATGTGATAATATCAAAAATTAAAAAAAAAATCACTTTTGAAATTTTAATTCTGATAATATATTCCTGGAAGACAGCACTCTTCATTTTGCTACTCCATTAAATAATCTTTCACTTATGATTTAGTCAATTCCCTAATTGAACATTTGGCTCCTCCGGTATCGATTTTCTAAGCAATACAGAGAATTTAGTCATTCCCTGGTTGAAGATAGTCAAATCCCTATTTTACGTGCTTAGTTAGCACTCTGAGCAAGTAATCATCACCTCAAATTTCAACATCATTATCTTTCCGACTTCATATTTAAGAAGCTGCAGCAAGCTAGTGTTATACGACATTTAATCCCTTGTTTTCTTCCATAAATGGTTTTCTTCCACTTGTGATAGACTGACACTGGTGATAGTGAACCATGCATGGGTCATAGCTAACTGACCAGATACAACTATGGAGTAATAATCCAAAGGTGAGATCGAAAGAAATTTGAATTTTTTTTTATTTTTTATTTTAAAATATTTTTTTTTTATGTTTTCAGGTCTATATATTTTTAAATAAAAAACATACCGCTCTGACGCTGGAATGGAAAAGGTTGAACATTGGGGAGAGCTGTGAGAGTGTCCCTTGCCATGGCGATGACAGCTTATAAACATATTAAATGGAAAATATATACAACATTAAACAAGTGATAATTTAAAAATATTATTCGGAAGGCACAAATTAAGAGACCCTTGTCGAGCTAATGATTTTATTCCAAGAAAATAGTTTTCTTTTTTTAAAGAAAAATTAACTTCAGCAGAGATTTTTTTTTCTTTTCAAACCAGCACAGTTGAATTTAAAAAAAAAATAGCAGAGTTTAGATAATTAAGAATTTATTATCAATAACACAAGAAATTAAAAAAAAATAAACATTTGCGTTACTAGTAATAAAGCAACCTTTTAAATTTATTAAGGTTTATGATATTTCTAGTAAATATTAATTGAACTATTCATTCAAATTGAATTGTTTTTTATTTTCTGAAATGTACTAATTTGCAAAAGAAATTCCTGATATTAAAAGAAGAGCAGCACTCACAAGAAAGGACCTCCACACACTTAGCATTCAAAGGAAGATTCTTATAGCATAGATTGATTGGAGATGCTCTCTCTAATCCTGTGAACCAAGCAAAAGAGTTGAAGGGGAGTCCCCACCACCATGTGCAATCCTTTCCTTTCCTTCCTTTTCCAAATGATCAAATCAGACGCCGTTGTCACCGTCACCACCCAGACCAAGAGCTAGGAGTCGTTTTCAAAAGAACGAAAGGACCAGCACCACCATATCTCCATAAGAACTTAAAGGACTGGCTATCTCATGGATCCCACAAAGTCAATAATCCGCGCTTGTGAGACTGTAAGGAACATGGGAATGCAGTGGGAAGATTTGAAACTGACGAGGACCAGCTTGGATTACTGGTGGCCTACCCTTGAGAAGGAGAGCGAGCAAGATGAACAGTATTATCTACAGCGAAGAGATGACAGAACAGAGAAGCAGGAAGCTAGAAGACTGTTTTTGGGTCAATGCTTGCAGGGTTCTGCTCCCTATGGTTAATTTCATGTTCAAAACATTCCTTTACTTTTATTAATTATTAATGTTATTATTCTATGGTATTTATTTTTAATTAACATGAATATTAGTTTGTGTATATTTTAATTAATTTATAAATTTTAAAATTAATAATTATTTAAATTTTTAATAAATATAAAGTTTGTAGAACTTGAATTAATTCGCTGTAATAAGTGTTAATGCAGCTTCTACAATTTACCCTTTTTATTTCTGAGTACAATTATCTTCCGCTCGCCAAACTAAATCAAACTAAATTCCTGTGATCGAACTTGAGACACGAGGGAGGAAACCCTAGATGATTTGCCGCTGGACCACCCCTTCGGGTTTTGTTGCTGGAACACGTAATAAAGATAATCATCTGTCTCTGCATCTGTTGATCAGGCGATGTCTTGTCGTTTTGATGGAGGACATGCGTGAAGATTTAAAGCTCAGGTTGTATGATAAACATACTTTTGAAATCAAAGTGGATCAATGATCTGGTCCTTTTTATTTGCGGTTCTGCATCTCCACCCAGTTTTTTAACTCCTGATGATATGAATTTCTTTCAAACTACCGAAACACCCCTTCATGATGGTATAAAGATATCTTCTGATGCAGCTAAGCAGCCTTCTGCAGTAAGAGTTGCTTTCAATTTTCCTGATTCTTCTCCAAAAAACAGCAGCCGCAAGGGAGCTCAAAGCTGTAGTGCTGCCTGTACTTGGCTATGCATGCCCTTTTAAAAGCTACTGGTTTAGCGATAACACAAGCAGGCTATTTATTTCACAATGCTATTCATTGCGACGACGGTTTTGGGATCTATCCAATAGCGGGATCTCGATTCAAGTCCAAAGCGTAAGAAGTAACCAATGTTCTATATTGCCATAATATTATTCTGTGCAGTGTACAAATCTGGGAAATGACGCTGCATATGTTAGGTCTGAATCATCCTGCTCCTAGCAGGTCCGCATGGTTAACCAAGAAAGCTAATGACCTTGTTTCATTTGCATGTCTGTACTGTTGAAAATGTCCATGGGAACTCCTGCCTTGTTTGTTGATATTAAACAACCAATTCAATTAAAAAAATTTAAGTTATTAGATGAGTTTTTAAGATATGATTTAAATTAACCAATTTCCTTTAACTTGGATTCTTCCCGTGATGGATTTGATGAAGAGGGGGAAAATCAACGAAAATTAATTTACTTGATATATACTCAAATATGTGCTAGTAAATCAATATCGAGAGATGATCATACATTTAAAAGACTTATAAGCCCATTTCAATAGAAAAACTTTGTAACCCAGCAAGATTAAGCCCAACATTCAAATAAATTTAATGGATTTATTTAAAATAAATTAAAAAGTGTTTAGTACAATGTAAATATTATTTTTT
>Ga0325404_1005981_pt1 | contig 12797 bp, 16 predicted proteins | sample PopdelMetagenome_18_FD_205664 | JGI IMG/M metagenome (GOLD analysis project Ga0325404, IMG submission 205664) | Populus deltoides microbial communities from Bellville, Georgia, United States - Xylem-Control-R1 | ecosystem: Host-associated > Plants > Phyllosphere > Stem > Wood/Secondary xylem... | reverse complement strand
GTGAAATAAAGTTAAGTTATTGTGTTTGAAGGTGATTAAGAAGAGATCTAAAGTAAGAGAAGGAAAGATTGTGATAATTCTATGGCTTCTTCAGAGATTTCAGCGAAAGCTAACAGTGGAAACATTAGAGGAGGAGGAGAGAGCTTCACTTCTGGTTATAGTGAAGCCATGGAAGGGCAGAAAAATCATTCTACTCATCCAAGTTCAGCTAGATGTACAATTCTTGCTTCAATGGATTTTTTTAATTGATTTTTGTGGATTTCTTTTCTTTATTTATTTTTAGTTTGTTTTGTGTTGTAGTTGTAGATGCTGAAACGGCGCTGTATAATGAGCTATGGCATGCTTGTGCTGGTCCTTTAGTGACTGTACCTCGTGAAGGAGATCGTGTGTTTTATTTCCCTCAAGGACATATAGAGCAGGTCTTACTTTGTTTTAGTTGTTTTGTCTTTGCCATTTTTGAGAATTCTCAGCAATCATTCAGAGTGTTTTTGTTATATTTTTTTTGTGGGTTTAGTTTGTTTTCTTGATTTCTGAAGTTTTTTTTGTTAGATTTTTGGTGTGATTGGGTTGTGAAATGGGTGTAGGTGGAGGCATCAACGAATCAGGTAGCAGACCAGCAGATGCCGCTGTATGATCTTCCACCGAAGATCTTATGTCGTGTGGTTAATGTTCAGTTGAAGGTATGGGAAATCTGCTGATTAGTTTGTGTTGGATTTGGAGGATTTTATGTGTGAGGTTTGTTAATGGGGTAATCTGTGAATTTTTTTTAGGCTGAACCAGATACTGATGAGGTGTTTGCGCAAGTGACTCTGCTTCCTGAGCACAACGTGAGTATTCACTGATGATTTGTGGTTATGCAGTGTTTGGATAATTTGGATGGAACTGGAATGGAAATTCTGATTATTTTTGCGGTTTTTTTTTAATGTTAGCAAGATGAGAATATGTTGGAGAAGGAGCCTCCTCCACCTCCACCACCGCGATTTCATGTACATTCATTTTGTAAAACCCTGACTGCTTCGGATACCAGTACTCATGGTGGATTTTCGGTTCTTAGAAGACATGCAGATGAATGTCTTCCACCTTTGGTGAGCTTCACAGCTTCTACCTAGGGGTTTCCCCTTTGGGTTTTGTTGAACTAGGACTTTGGGTTGTAGATTTTGAAGTTTAATCCTTGCTTTATTACAGGATATGTCAAGGCAGCCTCCAACACAGGAATTGGTTGCCAAGGATTTGCATGGAAATGAATGGCGTTTCAGACACATTTTCCGGGGTAATCATCTCATACTCGAACAATCAACTTGGTATCCTCTCTAGTATGGCAGGAATGAATGCAAACCTTTCCACCTATTTGTGAATTTATCGAGACCCCTTTCAGCATGAATATCACTATTATTGCTATGACTATGTTAACGTGCTGTCATATAGTCTTCATGCATTTAGTATGAAGGCATGGATTATTATTGTAGCATTCAAGATGCCAGTTGCTTAATATGCACAATGATTTCAATGCCAGGCCAACCACGGAGGCACTTGCTTCAGAGTGGATGGAGTGTGTTTGTTAGCTCCAAAAGGCTTGTTGCGGGTGATGCATTTATATTTCTAAGGTTTGGTTTCTTTTTTATACATCAATGTTCTAATATAATATTTATGCGTCTGAGTGGAATAAAATGTGTATTTGCATTTTATAGAGGTGAGAATGGAGAGCTTCGAGTTGGTGTTAGACGTGCAATGAGACAGCAGGGTAATGTTCCATCATCTGTCATATCCAGCCACAGCATGCATCTTGGGGTGCTTGCTACAGCATGGCATGCTGTTTCAACGGGGACCCTGTTCACTGTTTATTACAAGCCAAGGTGAATGGTTTATTACTAATTTTCTGTGGGGAATAAGTATGTTACAGGTCAAGTAATGTGTGTATGAATTTGTGGCATGTAAATTGTACAGTTCTCATTTTTCTTTGATTCTGATTGTTATTCATCATGGGATTTGGATTTTGGTTAGCATGGTCTGATTCCTTGAAGAGGATCAGTCTTATTATTTAGTAAATTATACAAACTGAACTGAAAGGGGAATCCATGGCTTTCATCTATTATACTAACATAGTAGCAAATATGATTGGAGTGTTTGATTTGCTTTCCTTAAACATTCTAAATGTCTTGCTGCAGGACAAGTCCTGCCGAGTTCATTGTCCCCTTTGATCAATACATGGAGTCTGTCAAGAATAATTATTCCATAGGGATGAGGTTTAAAATGAGATTTGAAGGAGAAGAAGCTCCCGAGCAAAGGTATGACAGCTGCTTGCTTATAGGTTTTGTGATGAAAGCTACCTGTTATCTGGAAGTTAAATGTTCACTGGTAGCGTCTCATTTGTAGACTTCCAGTTTTTCATGCCTTTTCTTGTTTGTGATTTAAGCTTTGTAGGATTATTGGATGTTTGTGTCTATGGAAGACATAACATTTTAAGTGTTCATGATTCTCTGCTGTAGATTTACTGGCACTATTGTTGGAATTGAAGATGCCGATCCCGGCAGGTGGAAGAATTCTAAATGGAGGTGCCTTAAGGTAGTGCTTCAGTATTTATGATGCCATGCAACACTTTCATTTATGGTTCTAAGCAGCTTTATTTATGGTACTTTCAGGTGAGATGGGATGAAACTTCTACCATGCCTCGGCCAGAGAGAGTTTCACCATGGAAAATTGAGCCTGCTCTAGCACCTCCTGCACTAAATCCTCTTCCATTGCCCAGGCCTAAAAGGTCTCGAGCAAACATGATGCCCTCATCCCCCGACTCCTCGGTTCTTACTAGAGATGGTAGCCCTGCGATTCACTCATTGATGTTTTTGTAGATAATTTGAGCAGCTAGAATGATATTCAGGTCTCTTGACTATTAATGTGTAGGTTCATTCAAAGTAACTGCAGACCCTCCATCAGCAAGTGGATTTTCAAGGGTCTTGCAAGGTCAAGAATTCTCGACCTTGAGAGGCACTTTTGCAGAGAGCAATGAGTCCAATGCTGCTGAACAGTCTGTAATGTGGCCATCCTCAGCAGATGATGAGAAGATCGATGTGTTATCTACTTCAAGAAGATTTGGATCAGAGAGGTGGATGTCCTCTGCGAGGCATGAACCAACCTGCACAGATTTGCTATCTAGCTTTGGGACAAATTCTGATTCATCCCATGGGTTTGGTGCCCCGTTTGTTGACCAAACTGCCGTGGCTGCTAATCCAACGAAGAAACACTTGTCAGATCAAGGGCAGTTTAACTTGCTTGCCAGCCCGTGGTCCATAATGTCCTCGGGTCTCTTGCTAAAGTTGTCAGAGTCGAGTACAAAGGTTCCAGTACAAGGCAGCGATGTAACATATCAAGCACGGGCAAATGTGTTTAGTGAGTATCCTGTGCTTCAAGGTCATAGAGTTGAGCAGTCGCATAAAAACTGGATGATGCATCCCCCGCCATCTCATTTTGATAATCATGCTAATTCGAGAGAGTTAATGCCCAAACCTGTTTTGATGCAAGAACATGATTCTGGAAAGTCCCTGGAAGGAAACTGCAAGCTCTTTGGGATTCCTTTGAAAATTAGTAAACCTGTTGCACCAGAGGCAGCAGGGACCACAAACACGATGAACGAACCACTGAGTCATATCCAACCTGTGAGTCACCAACTTACATTTGAATCTGATCAGAAGTCAGAACAATCCAAAGGTTCGAAGATGACTGATGAAAATGAAAACGAGAAACCATTCCAAGCTGGTCATTTGCGAACAAGGGACAACCATGGAAAAGCACAAAATGGCTCAACCAGGAGTTGTACGAAGGTTGCCCATTTGTTCACAAATGTCTTTTCTTTGGTTATATGAGATATTGATATATGCATATTAGAAGAAACCTGAAGCTAATTGCATTTTTTTTTTTAATTTGCCTCAGGTTCACAAGCAGGGGATTGCACTTGGTAGGTCTGTTGATCTTGCCAAGTTCAATAACTATGATGAGTTGATTGCTGAATTGGACAGGCTGTTTGAATTTAATGGTGAATTAATGGCTCCCCAAAAGAATTGGCTGATTGTGTACACAGACGATGAGGATGATATGATGCTTGTTGGAGATGATCCCTGGCAGTAAGGGCCTTTCTTAAATTTTCTTTAAAATGTCTTGTCAGTTGTCTCTGGAGTCAGATATAGGCATCCATCTCTGTTGTCTTTTTCTGCGAGGGCCTTGTATAACCGGTGGCATTATGTGTGTGAAACAGGGAATTTGTTGGCATGGTTAGGAAGATAGTTATTTACACCAAAGAGGAGGCACAGAAGATTAAACCAGGCGCCTTGAATTCAAAGGGCGTTGAGAATCCAATGGATATGGAGGGTGAGGATGATGCCAAGGAAGCCAAACATCTGCCACTTCCTTCAGCATGTAGCCCCATGAATTGTTAGATTTGTCTCTTTTGAATTCTAGGTAATTTTTTAGTTGTACAAAACAATTTTTTACTTTTCTGTGCTTGCATTTCTTAGCAGCAAATCTTGTTCAGATGCCATGAGCCCTTTTCCTCGTAATTTCATCCTTTTGAATATAGATGTTGACGAAGAAATTTCTTTGCTGTTCCCCATGTCAGGTTTGTGTACTGGCAGCTAGAGAGTGCAATGGTCACATATCAGTTGGTATTTGGTAAGAATGAGATGGAAGCCACTCTACGTATTGCAGGATGTGAAGTTTGCTGGTATCAGAAATAGATGCAAGAATGATATATAATCCAATTTTGGACCTTTCATGGAGTTAGTATTGTATGGTGTCCAGTTATACATAAATATATATACCCGTAATGTCTAGCGAGGCAATCATTATCCTTGCTTTTCTCCAAATCATCCCACCTTGTACATAACTATCTTACCTTCACCCAACCACTTTATGTAAGTATATGTCTATCCATCATCTAATGGGTTTTCGGGCAAGTCTAGCTCATCTTCCAATGTTCCATCATGCTGGATTCCGTATTCCTGACCAGAACAAAGCTTGCTAGCAAATCATTTATTTTTCAAGTACTTCATAAGCTTTGATTTCCAACGTTGATGGCCATCGCCAAGTGTTTGTAGTAATGTAGGCGCTTAGGGGTAGGTGTTGTAGCCTTGAAGGTCAGGACTTAGGACCGTAAAAGATAACATTTAGATTTAGGCAGACAGTAGAAAAAGGTCAAGAAGTGGGTGGTTGTGGCTTGTGAGCTATAACAGGAGATTGACCCACCCATCCCAGTAAATAAAGGGCCTCGGTCTTCTGCATGTGGGTTGCGGGGCCAGGGTACACTACGGCTAGGAGTTTGCATTGATGGGGGAACAAGGGGGTGTCCACATGTAAAAGATGAGGTAACTAAACTGGGTTTTCGTTTGTTGCAGCCAATTGATGGAGGTGTCATCCTTATCTTATCTAGGGCATGTGTATGACGTTTTCATCAGATTGGATCAAAGGACATGGACGGTTGGACCTGAGTTTTCTCCTTTAAAATTTTGGTTTCTGTACACTGATGGGTCTTTCTCGTTCCGTATCTTGCTTGGTTGATGGGAATTCAACGTTGTCTCGAGTAAATTCAAACTACTATACAATGGGATATCAAATTTGGGACAATTCTTAGCTGGACAAGGTTTATGATAGGCCTTGCTTGCAGATATTATGAGATCCAAAGTAGGGACGTTACTGGGTTTATGGTTCTTGTTCATCAGCTAGGGTCACCTAATAAGCTTTTTATCAACGAATTTCATCTACCATCTGTTGGAATTCAACGTTGTCTCGAGTTGTTTTCCATTATCATGTGACTTCATTGTAATGCAATTTGAAGTTAAAGCTCTAGAGGTAGTTAAACAAAGAACCGGGTTGTGTAATTTGAAAAATTAGGGTAGGTACTTATCATAATTGGAGGAAGGGCATGCGGTGTGTTGAGAAGAACATGTTGCAAAAAGATAAGCGAAAAGCTGCAGTGGAGAGCCATTTTGAAAGTGGCATGTGTGTGAGGACTGAGATCATACAGAAGGAAAATTGAGCTACAGCTTTTTACTTTTAAGATTGGATTTTCAGATGGTTTGATAAGCCACGCTACAGAAAACAAGAATAAAAAATTCGAGTTGGACTCGACAGGTTTCCTCCAACATTTCAAGGAAACAGGCTGTTGATACGCTTGAGCACATGTTAAATTACTGTCTGTTTCTGACATGGGCATGGTACATTTAAGGATGCCAAGCCTATATGGGCAAAAATATGGTGACAGTTTGGGAGTATTGTTCCAAACGGGCCAATTTTATTGAAATGCTTACAGCAAAAGCAGGAAATATTAGAATTCTGATTCTTCCAAAAACTTAAAACTAATGGTGAATTTTTCTGCATGGCACCTATCCTACAGGGTGGCCTTTGGAGGCAGCTAACTAGTAACTATTTGGTGGTATAGAAGACCACTTTGATTGACAAAAAGATGACAATCGAGCAACTTTTTCCCGTCAATAGGCAACTGAAGTTCATAACCTTTCTTCAAGTTCATTTGCCCACTACATCATGCCATGGAAACCAGCTGAATCCAGGAGAACTGCTTTAATTTGATCTGGATGCATGTCCTGCCCTTCTTTCAATTGCTGAGGAATAAAAAGATATATGTCATGTCACCAATCCAGGGATGAAGCAGACAATACAACAATCCCAACTCAGTCTGAGCACATCTAAATAAGATGGAAAACCCTTCGATAGATGCAAGACCATGCATCTGTTATGATATATCCCAAAATTTCAAAAGAGACTTCAGACATACAAGCTCAACTCCTTGTAGTTTCTCTTCCATTTTATCAGATAATAAGTACCAACTAACGGGATCATCATAAATAATTAGACATATGCTATGTTTTTTACTTCACAGGGTGGGTTGACGTCAGTTTATACAAGTCTTGCAACACATTGTCTAGAATTTAGCTTTGTATTCTAGATTGAGAACAGAGAAAATGTACCTCAGCTCGGAAAATATCCATGGCAAAGCCATTGAAACAGCTAATGACAGCTTGCTGAATGTCTAGCCCAAGGTTATCCAAAGCTCTCATGGTGGAGAGCAAAAGACCTGGTTTGCGGCCACAAAACATGTGGATGTTTACAGCCCTTCCTTCTCTCACTCTAACCTCAACCTGTATGTTTAGCAAAATAGAAACTCAACCGAGTTTAACACCATGAAAAAGTTGATGCCCAAGAAGATTAAAAGAAAGCTTGAAAATACCATTTACATATAAAAACAAGCTTCCCTGTTTGGGTAACTCAGAATTAATCCAGCCATTTTCAATATTTATTAGAGACAGACCAAATGAAACCAAGTTTGTGCTTGTTAAGTTATTCAGAGCCCAGGATATCATATCCAAGTGAACTGTTCCATGAATATTTTAGAAGCAGGAACTGAATGTCATGGCAGTAGAAAATAGGGCACGGAAAAATCTAGGTGATCATCTTGGACACACTAGAGACAATAAGGAAATCACAGCACAAAGGGAAAAAAATTACCCTTGCAGGTTGGCTATTTGGGCTTGGCAATGAGCTAGGGCAAAGTTTATCCATGATACGGCTGGGGAGTGCTGATGGAGTCGGTGTCAAAGGGTGAAAACTTGTGGTCGGTGTCAATGACGAGCTGGGGGGAGTCGACTCCAATTCATTATGGAGATCATTAATCCTTTGCAGAAGTTCCTTCAAGTATTCAATTGCATCGCCAAGGATTGATGCCCTATCCATCTGTCAGCACAAGACCATTAAAACTCACATCTTATTATTTTAATGAAGCACGGGCAAAAAATTTGAGGTTCCAACATCCAAATGCATCTCCTAGAAATTAGGCTTAAAAGAGTGGCAGATTGCTGTTTTCCTCCTAAAATATCAGATTTTGGAGAAAGCATTACCGAGATAAGCCAAATTAAACAAAAAGTACAAAAACTGAAGACTATTGTTTCAAGAGCTTGTCATGTGCATTATGAATCTCAATATTCCTCAGTCCAAGATGACTATTGAACATGTCATGTCAGTCCAGTGATAAAAATTCAATGACAGATGCTAGAGGTTCAGCCAACCAAGACAGTAAGAAAATAGGTTATTTTGAATATTTTTTACTTCTTCTGCAGTTCCTGAATCTATATGAGAACGAAAATTAAATGACAAGATATTTCTGAGGATAATTAGCAAAAAAAGTGCATATATATGTGTGTGTGTGTGTGTGTGTGTGTGTGTGTTCTTACGAACCAGCATATAATGAATCAGGCTATGAACTCTTTTCTGATTCAATGAAACTAAGGAAATCCAAACAGTTAGGTGAGCGCTGCAATTCACGTTGGACCGAAGGGGAAGAGTTTGGCTTTAGGCAGATCCTTCACAAATTCAAGGTATCTTGTGTTTTTCTTATGTATTTTAAAGCTTAATAAGTTAAAATAAAACCCAACCTTTACGCTTTTCTCTTGTTCAAAACACAATCTCAGGTATTCTAAGTAAGCCAGCAACTCATGTCAGAATCACAAGCTGTGTATTGGAAGGGGATTTCTTAAAATAATCATTGCCGAATGCAAGCAGTGATTTAATAATCAACCTTGTGAATAAACAAATGAAAAGTCGAGATCCATGTGTATGCCACGACAAGAAAGCAAAATATACAAACAATTTAGAAGTTTTAGGAACATTGAACTTCGAACAGGCACGGATAGAAAGAAATGTTAAGTCTATGGAAGATAGCAAAACATATGTCAGCAGATGGAATTCAAAATAAGATTTAACCAATTCAGAGGAAAGAAAAAAGAAAAGAAAAGAAGAAGAAATTCTGAAATTCAACAACTTTATGTTGAAGACAATTTTTAATACCCTAAGTTCCTAACAATGGCCCAAAAAATTATGGTGAAAGTAAACAACTCTACCAGGGTCCATGTGAGAGGAATTAATGCACTTTTTTTTATCCATTTCTCAACATGCAGACAGAAGATGCTATTCATTCAAAAAACAATTTACAAACATTCCCTTCAGACACAAGCAAAACACAAACATGCTGGATGATTGTAAGGATAAAAAATAACAGGAAAGAAATATCTAGTTCACAAGAAAATGACGAGGAAGGAAAATTCTTACTTTGCTGATCTTTGGAACAACAGACCTCAGCATGTACAGCCTATCATTGAGCTTCTTCCGGCGCCTCCTCTCTGCCATCAAATTCTTAGCTGGAAGCCCCTTCTTCTTCCCCTTTTGATCCACACCACCAGTAACACCACTATTCGCTTTTGAACAAATCCCGCCATTCTTACCAATCTCCTCCACCTTGGTATTCTCAGTAAATTCATCAGAATCATAATTCAAACCCGACCCATCAATGCTCACATCCTCAAGAAAATCATCTCCGCTACTAAATTTTCTCTTCTTGTCATTCTCTTCACTAATTTGAGTCATTTCACTCTTCCCTTTATCTCTATCAATCCCACTCAAAAGTCCCAAATTCCCTCCATTATCACCCAAATTCTTCCTCAAAGCTGCTCTCTTTTGAAACAAAGTAGGTTGCGCACCCATCGAAGGGTAAGTTTCAAGAGGCCTTAACAATTTAGACCTGTTTAAAAACAATTGATTCCCTGAATTCTCATCAAACCCTCTAAAACTAGTTAACCCAGGACCATTTTCAGGTAACTGAAGCATCCGAGAACTTGAAAATTGTGGATCAGAACATAAATTAGGAATGCTAATCTGACTATTTGAACTCAAATCCGAGAAATTCCCCAAGTTTCCCAAAACCCCACCTCCCCTGTTTAACAAAGCTGAAACATTTGCGGTTGCAGCTGAATTTGTTCCTTGATTCTCAAGGTAACCAATTTCACTCAAATCAAACCCATGCTCTAAAGGGTTGTTAGAAACCACATTAAGGAGTGAAGACAAAGACGGTTTTGGATGCATAAAGTAATGTACCTGAGAAGGATCCAAGTTGTTGAAAACTGAAGAGGAAGGTGAACAAGATGAGGAAGAATCCACTTGGTGAAGCAAAAGATTATCTGGGTCACCAAGACCTGGTGAAAAGGTGAGGTCTTTGATACTGTCTTGATGGGTTTGATGAATAGTATTGTTGTTGTTACTCACATACCACTCATCTTCCACTTCAAGCATGGATTTGAAAGTAGAAAGAGAACCCATTTCTTCCCTGCCCTCCAACATGACCCCACCACAACCAGCTGCAGTAGTGTTGTTAATGTTGTTGTGGTGGTGGTGGAGGTGGTTTGTTGTTGAATCTTGCTCTTCTTTATGATCTTCAAGCCAAACACTGGTGCTATTTAGTCTAGAAAGCATGGTTTTTTCCAGTCTTTTTTAGAGAAAACTATAAAGGAAAGAAGACAAAACAAGTTGCTTAAAAAGAAAATGAGAGAAGAGACGGAGTTAAAGAGAGAGGGAGGGAGAAGAGGACGTTGCAGAAGGAAAAGGGCATTAGCTTTTTATAAGCGAAGCTTGCTTTATTGGCATTGTTAAGAGCCAGAGAGGTAAAGATGTCCATTTTTGAGAAAGGATGTGACACGCTCTCCCTTTGAACGTTACACTAATCACTCCTACTCTACGAGCCTTTTGTCTCTTTCGGTGTTTTTGGCTAGCTTTTTTTTTTTGTTGTTGTTGTTGAAATCACATCAGGGCCACTCGTTCTCTTAACCTTAATTTTGTGCATCTTGTTCCTGTTTTGCTTCCTCCATCTGCCAGCAAAGTAAAGAAAGAGACTGCCGTTTAATTCCCATGAATCTCTTTTTTTTTATTATTTCTTGGGATGAGGGGAAAAAAAATAATTGACCTAAAATCTATGCATTAGGCTCCAGTTTATGCAACAAGTGCCAGCAAAGAAAACCATACTTTCTAAATTGTTATTTATTCCTGCCATATTTTTCAGGCCCGGGTCTTAATTAAGGACCCAACTCATTATATTAATAAATTAATTTAAAACGATGTTTTTTCATTATTTTTTTAATTAAAATGATATTTGTTCATGTTTATCTAGATTAATATTTAAATTGGTTTAAATAAACCAAATTGGGCCAAATTTCAAAGTCAACAAAGTCACTAAATCGACCCCCCATGATCGGCAGGATTCAATGAATATGTTTCTTCAATTTATTTTCCTTTAGCGTGATTTTATCTAATTGTTAGATCATAGATGGCATTTTAATTAACCTACAAACTTAAATCCTCTCTTACTCGAGTTTTAGACAAAAATAAATAAATAAATAAATAAATAAATTCTGCAGCAGTTACAATATTTATTGTCGTGCTGTTGCATGATTGACAGGTTTTTGGCAGATCAAACAACGTTATTGTGTACAAACCGCTTATGTGCTCATCTCTTGCTGGTTTAAATTATTCGGTCCTCAGGCATATTTTGTATAGTTTCCAACACCAATAATTAATTATTTTAGAGGATTTTAGAATAGTATTAAAAATTATATTTTAAAGTATTTTTTATTTTAGAATAATATTTTATTTTAAAAAAATTATTTTTAATATCAATATTTGACATATATAAATAAGCATCGATTATAATTTCTTAGTCAGATTTAACCTAGACTGATTGTGTTGTACTTCTGGAATTATATTTGGAAAAAAAAAATGTTTTTTAAAAACGCAAATGATTTTCATGAAACAAGAAACTTTTCATTTTTAAATAAAATCCCTTCACCACTCAAGTCACCAAGGAGTAGACATGGAATTAGAGACTTGTGATTCTCATTTCAGTTTCGTAGCTCAAAATGCCTTCTGTTTTTTCCTCAAGTTCATAAAATTCGTACAATTGAATCCAACTGCAAATACTTAGATTAATACTAAAAAATATTCATACCTTAATCACCAATTAATTCAAGTTGTTAAAAAAATTAAAAAAACATGATTTTAATTTATTTTATGATCAAGCTAACCAAATTATGAATTAACCTACTAAGATGGCTTGTTCTAACCGAGTCAAGCTCGGGAGTGTTTGTACCATGTTCTCTTTAAATTTGATTTTTTTATTTAAAATGAATTTATTTTATATTTTTAAATTGTTTTGATGTATTGATGTTAAAAATAATTTTAAAAAAATAAAAAATATATTAATATACTTTTAAATAAAAAATACTTTAAACCATCACCATCATGATAATATAAAACATATCATGTGCACCTGCCGGAGCACGTTGATTTTAGTAACAGCGATTTGTGAAGGCAAGGAAGATGGCTGGTGAGTTCATATTCATACCTTGCCTCAGTAGCAGCCAAATGGAGTTCCGGTACCAACAAACTAAGGGAGAATCCTTTCCGCCTTGGTATATTTCAAGCTGTGGTCCCAATTTCCCTCTTTCTTGTTCACACGATGTGTTTGTGCGCGTGCGCGCGTGTATATATCTTCCTTACAAGTAATGTGCTATAACTGAAACCACCTTTACTTGTATAGAAATGATGATTTGGTTATAGATTACAAGGTTATATATATATATAATTTGAAGGTTAAAGTTTTACTATAAATCAATATTACTTTTGTGTTTTTTTATCTGGAAAAAAAATAGATTCTCTGTTTTATATCACATATTCTATTGTGGTTTCTAGAAATTTTTTTAAATAGAAAAGATTTTTTTTTTCTAAATTCATTTGTAATAAGAGTCAGAGTTGTTTATTGCCAAAAATTTATTTCATGCCGAAAATGGGAACAGTTCCAAGACTAATTTAGCATGCTAATTACTCTCTCTACTAGAATTCAAAAGCGCCCCATTTTCTTTAAAAAAGATTTTTGAACTTTTTTCTTGTTTTCCTTTTCTTTAAAAAGACTCTACTTT
>Ga0325404_1005979_pt1 | contig 12797 bp, 11 predicted proteins | sample PopdelMetagenome_18_FD_205664 | JGI IMG/M metagenome (GOLD analysis project Ga0325404, IMG submission 205664) | Populus deltoides microbial communities from Bellville, Georgia, United States - Xylem-Control-R1 | ecosystem: Host-associated > Plants > Phyllosphere > Stem > Wood/Secondary xylem... | reverse complement strand
GATAAATATTCAGAATATAAATTGATGTTTCGTTTCCATGATCAGTTCTGATTTCTGTAGGTGGATGTGTGCTTGTGACCAAGGTTTGTTCTCTTGATAATTTTCTGATTTTATTAAATTTTGTTTTCTGTTTTCTTTTGCTTTAGCCTAGATAACGTCCGAACCCCCCCAAATTGCATATCATCTAGCATAAAAATATGACTTGAATCTTCCTCGTGGGATCGACCCCTTGCTTGCTCTATACTATCTTGTGTGTTGTGTTTGAAGCTAGGGTAATTAATTTGTGCGACCGCGACATCGCAACAAAGGGGCATAACTTTTGATCCGATCGTTGGATCTCCCTCAAATTTTTACAGGAGTTTCCGGAAGCTGTTTTCCTTGGAGTTTATGTGGAATCGTTACTCGGTGATGCGGAGGTCTCGTCGCTCCAGACTAGAGTATCGGTTGAGAAGAGACATAAGTTTTGATCCAACCATTGGATCTCCCTCAAATTTTTACAGGTGTTTGTGTACGCTGTTTTTCTTGGAGTTTATGTGGAATCGCTACTCATTGAGTCGAAGGTCTCGGCTCTAGAGACCTAATTATTAGTTCGGATGGGGCATAACTTTTGATCCGACCGTTGGATCTCCCTCAAAATTTTACAGGAGTTTCCGGACGCTGTTTTCTTTGGAGCAGATGTGGAATCGATACTCGGTGATGCGGGACTCTCGTCGCTTGATACGAGAGTAAAGGGTCGGAAGGGGCATAACTTTTGATCCGACCTTTGAATCTCCCTCAAATTTTTACAGGAGTTTCCGGATGTTATTTTCATTGGAGTTTATGTAGAATCGCTACTAGGTGAGTCGAAGGTCTCAGCTCTCCAAACCTAAGTACCGGTTTGGAAGGGGCATAAGTTTTGATCCGACCGTGGGATCTTCACCAAATTTTTAGTGGAGTTTTCGGACGCTGTTTTTTTTGGAGTCGATATGGAAGCGGTACTCGGTGATGCGAAGGTCTCGTCGCTCGAGACTAGAGTAATGGTTCGGAAGGGGCATAACTTTTGATCCGACCATTGATATCCCTCAAATTTATACAGGAGTTTCCGGACGCTGTTTTCCTAGTAGTAGATGTGTAATCGCTACTCGGTGAGGCGAAGGACTCGTCGTTCCAGACCAGAATACGGGTTTGAAAGGGCTATAACTTTAGATCCGACCATTAGATATCCCTCAAATTCTTACAGGTGTTTCCGGACGCTGTTTTCCTTGGAGTTTATATGGCATCGCTACTCGGTTAGGCGTAGGTCTCGGCGCTCCAGACCCAAGTACCGGTTCGGAAGGGGCATAACTTTTGATCCGACCATTGGATCTCCCTCAAATTTTTATAGGAGTTTCCGTACGCTGTTTTCCTTGGAGTAGATGTGGAATCGGTACTCGGTGATGCGGAACTCTCATCGCTCAAGACGAGAGTAAAGGATCGGAAGGGGCATAACTTTAGATCCGACCATTGGATGTCCCTCAAATTTTTAAAGGAGTTTCTAGACGCTGTTTTCCTAGGAGTAGATGTGGAATCGCTACTCGGTGAGGTGGAGGACTCGTCACTCCAGCCTAGAGTATCGGTTCGGAAGAGGCGTAACTTTTAATCCGACCATTGGATCACCCTCAAATGTTTACATGAGTTTCTGGACGTTGTTTTAGTTGGAGTTTATGTGGAATCGTTACTCTATGAGTCGGAGGTCTCGGCTCTCCTGACCTAAGTACCGGTTCGGAAGGGGCATACGTTTTGATCCGACCGTGGGATCTCCCTCAAATTGTTAGAGGAGTTTATGGACGCTGTTTTCTTTAGAGTTGATATGGAAGCGGTACTCGGTGATGCGAAGGTCTTGTCGCTCGAGACCAGAGTAACGGTTCGGAAATCGCATAACTTTTGATCCGACCGTTGGATCTCCCTTAAATTTTTACAGGAGTTTCTGGACCCTGATTTCCTTGGAGTTTATGTGGAATCGTTACTTGTTGAGGCTGAGGTCTCAACACTCGAGACCCGAGTACCGGTTCGAAAGGGCCATAACATTTGATCCGACCGTTGGATCTCCTTCAAATTTTTACATGAGTTTTCAGACGCTGTTTTCCTGGGAGTAAATGTGGAATTGCTACTCGATGAGGCGGAAGACTCGTCGCTCTAGACTAGAGTATCGGTTCGGAAGGGCCATAACGTTTGATCCGACCGTTGGATTTCCCCTAAATTTTTACATGAGTTTCCGGACGTTGTTTTCCTTGGAGTTTATGTGGAATCGCTACTCGGTGAGGCGAAGGACTCGTCGCTCAAGACTAGAGTATCGGTTCAGAAGGGGCATAAGTTTTGATCCGACCGTTAGATCTCCCTCAAATTTTTACAGGAGTTTGTGGACGCTATTTTACTTGGTGTTTTTGTGGAATCCCTACTTGTGGAGGCGGAGGACTCGACATTCGAGACCCGAGTACCGGTTTGAAAGGGCCATAATATTTGATCCGACCGTTGAATCTCCCCTAAATTTTTACATGAGTTTCCGGACGCTGTTTTCGTAGGAGTAGATGTGGAATCGGTGAGTCGGAGGTCTCGGCTCTCTAAACTTAACTACTGGTTCGGATGGGCATAACTTTTGATTGGACTAATGGATCTCCCTCAAATTTTTATATGAGTTTCCGGACGCTGTTTTCCTTGGAGTTTATGTGGCATCGCTACTCTGTTAGGCGTAGGTCTCGGCGCTCCAGACCCGAGTACCGGTTCAAAAGGGGCATAACTTTTGATCCGACCATTGGATCTCCCCAAAATTTTTACAGGAGTTTTCGGAAGCTGTTTTCCTTGGAGTTTATGTAGAATCGCTACTCGTTAAGGCGGAGGTCTCAACACTCGAGACCCGAGTACCGGTTCGAAAGGGCTATAACGTTTGATCCGACCGTTGGATCTCCCCCAAATTTTTACATGAGTTTCTGGACGGTGTTTTCCTAGGAATAGATGTGGAATCGCTACTCGGTGAGGTGGAGGACTCGTCACTCCAGCCTAGAGTATCGGTTCGGAAGGGGCGTAACTTTTAATCCGACCATTTGATCTCTATCAAATTTTTACATGAGTTTCTGGACGTTGTTTTAGTTGGAGTTTATGTGGAATCGTTACTCTATGAGTCGGAAGGGGCATACGTTTTGATCCGACCGTGGGATCTCCCTCAAATTGTTAGAGGAGTTTACGGACGCTGTTTTCTTTGGAGTTTATATGGAAGCGGTACTCGGTGATGCGAAGGTCTTGTCGCTCGAGACCAGAGTAACGGTTCGGAAATCGCATAACTTTTGATCCGACCGTTGGATCTCTCTAAAATTTTTACAGGAGTTTTCGGACCCTGATTTCCTAGTAGTAGATGTGGAATCGCTACACGGTGAGGCGGAGGACTCGTCGCTCCAGACTAGAGTACGGGTTCGAAAGGGCCATAACATTAGATTCGACCTTTGGATGTCCTTCAAATTTTTAAAGAAGTTTCCGGACACTGTTTTCCATGGAGTAGATGTGGAATCGCTACTCGGTGAGGCGGAGGTCTCGTCGCTCCAGTCCAAAGTACCAGTTCGAAAGTCGCAGAACTTTTTATACGACCGTTGGATCTCCCTCAAATTTTTACAGGAGTTTCCGGACGTTGTTTTCCTTGGAGTTTATGTGGCATCGCTACTCGGTTAGGCGTAGGTCTCGGTGCTCCAGACCCGATTACCGATACGAAAGAGGCATAACTTTTGATCCGACATTTGGATCTCCCTCAAATATTTACAGGAGTTTCCGCACGCTGTTTTCCTTGGAGTTTATGTGGAATCGGTAGTCATTGTGGCGGAGGACTCGTCGCTCCAGACTAGAGTAGCGGTTCGGAAGGGCCATAACGTTTGATCCGACGTTGGATCTCCCCTAAATTTTTACTTGAGTTTCCGGATGCTATTTTCCTTGGAGTTTATGTGGAATCGCTACTCGGTGAGGCGAAGGACTCGTCGCTCTAGATTAGAGTATCGGTTCAGAAGTGGCATAAGTTTTGATCCGAGCGTTGGATCTCCCTCAAATTTTTACAGGAGTTTCCAGAAGCTGTTTTCCGTGGACTAGATGTGGAATCGCTACTTGATGAGGCGGAGGTTTCATCGCTCTAGACCATAGTACCGGTTCGGAAGGGGCATAAGTTTTGATCCGACCGTTGGATCTCTCCTCAAATATTTATAGGAGTTTCCGGATGCTGTTTTCCTTGGAGTTTATGTGGAATCGATACTCGTTGAGGCGGAGGTCTCGGCACTCGAGACTCGAGTACCGGTTCGAAAGGGCCATAACGTTTGATCCGATCGTTGGATCTCCCCTAAATTTTTACATGAGTTTCCAGACGCTGTTTTCCTAGGAGTAGCTGTGGAATCACTACTCGGTGAGGCGGAGGACTCGTCGCCCCAAACTAGAATACGGGTTCGAAAGGGCCATAACATTAGATCCAACTGTTGGATGTCCCTTAAATTTTTAAAGGAGTTGGCATAAGCTGTTTTCCTTGGAGTTGATGTGGAATCGCTACTCGGTGAGCCTGAGGACTCGTTGTTCTAGACTAGAGTACAGGTTCGAAAAGGCCATCACTTTAGATCCAATCGTTGGATGTCCCTGAAATTTTTACAGGAGTTTTTAGATGTTGTATTCCTTGGAGTAGATGTGTAATCGATACACGTTGAGGCAGAGGTCTTGGCACTCGAGACCGGACTACCGGTTCGAAAGGGCCATAACGTTTGATCCGACCGTTGGATCTCCACCAAATGTTTACATGAGTTTCCAGACGCTGCTTTCCTAGGAGTAGCTGTGGAATCGCTACTCGGTGAGGCGGAGGACTCGTTGCTTCATACCAGAGTACCGGTTCAAAAGGACTAAACTTTTGATCCGACCATTGGATCTCCCTCAAATTTTTACTAGAGTTTTCGGAAGTTGTTTTCCTTGGAGTTTATGTGGAATCACTACTAGGTGAGGTGGAGGTATCGGCACTCCAGACCGGAGTACAGGTTCGGAATCGCCATAACTTTTGATCCGACAGTTGGATCTCCCTCAAATTTTTACAGGAATTTCCGAACGCTGTTTTCCTAGTAGTTGATGTGGAATCGCTACTCGGTGAGGCGGAGGACTCGTCAGTCCAGACTAGAGTACGGGTTCGAAAGGGCCATAACGTTAGATCCGACTGTTGAATGTCCCTTAAATTTTTAAAGGAGTTGGCGTAAGCTGTTTTCTTTAGAGTTGATGTGGAATCGCTACTCGGTGAGCCGGAGGACTCGTTGTTCTAGACTAGAGTACGGGTTCGAAAGGGCCATCACTTTAGATCCAATCGTTGGATGGCCCTCAAATTTTTACACGAGTTTCCGGATGCTGTTTTTCTTGGAGTAGATGTGGAATCGATACTCGTTGAGGTAGAGGTCTCGGCACTCGAGACCCGAGTACCGGTTCGAAAGGGCCATAATGTTTGATCCGACCGTTGGATCTCCCCTAAATTTTTACATGAGTTTCCAGACGCTGTTTTCCTAGGAGTAGCTATGGAATCACTACTCGGTGAGGCGGAGGACTCGTCGCCCCAGTCTAGAGTACGGGTTCGAAAGGGCCATAACATTAGATCCGACTGTTGGATGTCCCTTAAATTTTTATAGGAGTCGGCGTAAGCTGTTTTCCTTGGAGTTGATGTGGAATCCCTACTCGGTGAGCCGGAGGACTCGTTGTTCTAGACTAGAGTACGGGTTCGAAAGGGCCATCACTTTAGATCCAATTATTGGATGCCCCTTAAATTTTTACAGGAGTTTCCGGACGCTGTTTTTCGTGGAGTAGATGTGGAATCGATACACGTTGAGGCAGAGGTCTCGCCATTCGAGACCCGAGTTCCAGTTCGAAAAGGCCATAACGTTTGATTTGACCGTTGGATGTCCCCTAAATTTTTACATGAGTTTCCAGACACTATTTTCCTAGGAGTAGCTGTGGAATCGCTACTCGGTGAGGCGGAGGACTCGGCGTTTCATACCAGAGTGCCGGTTCAAAAGGTCCATAACTTTTTATCCGACCGTTGGATCTCCCTCAAATTTTCACAAGAGTTTCCGGAAGCTATTTTCCTTGGAGTTTATGTGGAATCACTACTAGGTGAGGCGGAGGTATCGGCGCTCCAGACCGGAGTACAGGTTCTGAAACGTCACAACTTTTGATCCGACCGTTGGATCTCCCTCAAATTTTTATTGGAATTTCTGAACGCTGTTTTCCTAGTAGTTGATGTGGAATCGCTACTCGATGAGGCGGAGGACTCGTCGTTCCAGACTAGAGTACGGGTTCGAAAGCGCCATAACATTAGATCCGATTGTTGGATGTCCCTTAAATTTTTAAAGGAGTTCGCGTAAGCTGTTTTCCTTGGAGTTGATGTGGAATCGCTACTCGGTGACCCGGAGGACTCCTTGTTCTAGACTAGAGTACGGGTTCGAAAGGGCCATCACTTTAAATCCAATCGTTGGATGGCCCTCAAATTTTTACACGAGTTTCCGGACGCTGTTTTTCTTGGAGTAGATGTGGAATCGATACTCGTTGAGGTAAAGGTCTCGGCACTCGAGACCCGATTAGCGGTTCGAAAGGGCCATAACGTTTGATCCGACTGTTGGATCTCCCCTAAATTTTTACATGAGTTTCCAGATGCTGTTTTCCTAGGAGTAGCTGTGGAATCGCTACTCGGTGAGGCGGAGGACTCGTCGCTTCATACCATAGTGTCGGTACAAAAGGACCATAACTTTTGATCCGACCGTTGGATCTCCCTTAAATTTTTACAAGAGTTTCCGAAAGCTGTTTTCCTTGGAGTTTATGTGGAATCACTACTAGGTGAGGCGGAGGTATCGGCGCTCCAGACCGGAGTACAGGTTCGGAAGCGTCATAACTTTTGATCCGACCGTTGGATCTCCCTCAAATTTTTAGAGGAATTTCCGAACGCTGTTTTCCTAGTAGTTGATGTGGAATCGCTACTCGGTAAGGCGGAGGACTCGTCGTTCCAGACTAGAGTACGAGTTCGAAAGCGCCATAACATTAGATCCGACTGTTGGATGTCCCTTAAATTTTTCAAGGAGTTGGCGTAAGCTGTTTTCCTTGGAGTTGATGTGGAATCGCTACTCGGTGACCCGGAGGACTCCTTGTTCTAGAATAGAGTACGGGTTCGAAAGGGCCATCACTTTAGATCTAATCGTTGGATGGCCCTCAAATTGTTACACGAGTTTCCGGATGCTGTTTTTCTTGGAGTAGATGTGGAATCGATACTCGTTGAGGTAGAGGTCTCGGCACTCGAGACCTGATTACCGGTTCGAAAGGGCCATAACGTTTGATCCGACCGTTGGATCTCCCCCAAATTTTTACATGAGTTTCCAGACGCTGCTTTCCTAGGAGTAGCTGTGGAATCGCTACTCAGTGAAGTGGAGGACTCGTCGCTCGAGACCGGAGTACTGGTCCGAAAGGGCCATAACTTTTGATCCGGCCGTTGGATCTCCCTCAAATTTTTACTGGACTTTCCGGACGCTGTTTTCCTAGGAGTAGATGTGGAATCGCTACTCGATGATGCGGAGGTATCGTCGCTCGAGACTAGAGTACCTGTTCGAAAGGGCCGTCACTTTGGATCCGACCGTTGGATTTCCCTCAAAATTTTACAGGTGTTTCTGGACGCCGTTTTCCTAGGAGTAGATGTGGAATCGCTACTCGGTGATGCGGAGGTATCATTGCTCGAAACTAGTGTACCGGTCCGAAAGGGCCATCACTTTGGATCAGACCGTTGGATCTCCATCAAATTTTTACAGGAGTTTCCCGACGCTGTTTTCCTAGGAGTAGATGTGGAATCCCAACTCAGAGATGCGGAGGTATCATCACTCAAGACTAGAGTACCGTTTCGACAGGGCCATGACTTTGGATCCGACCGTTGGATCTCCCTCAAAATTTTACAGGAGTTTCCGAACGCCGTGTTCCTAGAAGTAGATGTGGAATCGCTACATGATGATGCGGAGGTTTCGTCACTCGAGACTAGAGTACGAGTTTGAAAGGGCCATAACTTTTGATCCGACCGTTGGATCTCCGTTACATATTTACAGGAGTTTCCGGACGCCGTTTATCTAGGAGTAGATGTGGAATTGCTACTCGCGGAGGTATCGTCGCTCGAGACCGGAGTACCGATTCGAAAGAGCCATCACTTTTGATCCGACCAATGGATCTCTCTCACATATTTACAGGAGTTTCCGGACGCCTTTTATTTAGGAGTAGATAAGGAATCGCTACCCGATGATGCGAAGGGATCGTTGTTCGAGACTAGAGTATAGGTTCGAAAGGGCCATAACTTTTGATCCAACTGTTGGATACAGGAGTTTCCGGACGCCGTTTTCCTAGGAGTAGACATGGAATCGCTACTCGGTGATGTGGAGGTACCGTCGCCTGAGATCAGAGTACCCGTTCGAAAGGGCCATGACTTTTGATCTGCCGTTAGATCTCCCTCAAAATTTTACAGGAGTTTCCCGACGCCGTTTTCCTAGGAGTAGAAGTGGAATCGCTACTCGGTGAGGCGGAGGTATCGTCGCCGCGACCAGAGTACCCGTTCGAAAGGGCCATTACTTTTGATCCGACCGTTGGATATCCCTTAAAATTTTACAGGAGTTTCCGGACACCATTTTCCTAGGAGTAGATGTGGAATCGCTACTCGCTGATGCGGAGGTATCGTCGCCGCGACCAGAGTACCCGTTCGAAAGGGCCATTACTTTTATCCGACCGTTGGATCTCCCTTAAAATTTTATAGAAGTTTCCGGACACCATTTTCCTAGGAGTAGATGTGGAATCGCTACTCGCTGATGCGGAGGTATCGTCGCTCAAGACCGGAGTACGGGTTCAAAAGGGCCATAACTTTTGATCCGACCGTTGGATATTCCTCAAAATTTTACAGGAGTTTCCGGACGCCGTTTTCCTAGGAGTACATGTGGAATCGCTACTCGGTGATGCGGAGGTATCCTCGTCCGCGACCAGAGTACCCGTTTGAAAGGGCCATGACTTTTGATCCGACCGTTGGATCTCCATCAAAATATTACAGGAGTTTCCGGACATCGTTTTCCTAGGAGTACATGTGGAATCGCTACTCGGTGATGCGGAGGTATCCTCGCCCGCGACCAGAGTACCCGTTTGAAAGGGCCATGACTTTTGATCCGACCGTTGGATCTCCATCAAAATTTTACACGAGTTTTTTCGGACGCCGTTTATCTAGGAGTAGATGTGGAGTCCCAACTCAGAGATGCGGAGGTATCGTTGCTCCAGACCGGAGTACCGGTTCGAAAAGGCCATAACTTTGGACCCGACCGTTGGATCTCCATCAAATCTTTACAGGAGTTTCCCGACGCCGTTTCCCTAGAAGTAGATGTGGAATACCAATTCGGAGATGCGGAGGTATTGTCACTCGAGACTAGAGTACCGGTTCGAAAGGGCCATAACTTTTGATCCGACCGTTGGATCTCCCTCAAAATTTTACAAGAGTTTCCGAACGCCGTGTTCCTAGGAGTAGATGTGGAATCGCTACACGATGATGCGGAGGTTTCGTCATTCGAGACTAGAGTACGGGTTTGAAAGGGCCATAACTTTTGACCCGACCGTTGGATCTCCGTCACATATTTACAGGAGTTTCCGGACGCCGTTTATCTAGGAGTAGATGTGGAATTGCTACTCGCGGAGGTATTGTCGCTCGAGACCGGAGTACCGATTCGAAAGAGCCATCACTTTTGATCCGACCGTTGGATCTCTCTCACATATTTACAGGAGTTTCCGGACGCCTTTTATTTAGGAGTAGATAAGGAATCGCTACTCGATGATGCGAAGGGATCGTTGTTCGAGACTAGAGTACAGGTTCGAAAGGGCCATAACTTTTGATCCAACTGTTGGATACAGGAGTTTCTGGACGTCGTTTTCCTAGGAGTAGACATGGAATCGCTACTCGGTGATGTGGAGGTACTGTCGCCTCAGACCACAGTACCCGTTCGAAAGGGCCATAACTTTTGATCCGACCGTTGGATCTCCATCAAATTTTTACAGGAGTTTCCGGACGCTGTTTTCCTAGGAGTAGATGTGGAATCGCTACTCGATGATGCGGAGGTATCGTCGCTCGAGACTAGAGTACCATTTCGAAAGGGCCATGACTTTGGATCCGACCGTTGGATCTCCCTCAAAATTTTACAGGAGTTTCCGGACACAGTTTTCCTAGGAGTAGATGTGGAATCGCTACTCGATGATGCGGAGGTATCGGCGCTCGAGACCACAGTACCGGTTCGAAAGGGCCATAACTTTTGATCCGACCGGGGGATCTCCCTCAAAATTTTACAGGAGTTTCCAGACGCCGTTTTCCAAGGAGTAGATGTGGAATCGGTACTCGAGGATGCGGAGGTATCGTCGCCCGCGACCAGAGTACCCGTTCGAAAGGGCCATAACTTTTGATCCGACCGTTGGATCTCCCTGAAAATTTTACAGGAGTTTCCGGACACCATTTCCCTAGGAGAAGATGTGGAATCGCTACCCGATGATGCGGAGGTATCGTCGCTCCAGACCGGAGTACGGGTTCGAAAGGGCCATAACTTTCGATGCGACCGTTGGATCTCCCTCAAAATTTTACAGTAGTTTCCGGACGCCGTTTTCCTAGGAGTAGATGTGGAATTGCTACTCGGTGATGTGGAGGTATTGTCAGCCGCGACCAGAGTACCCGTTCGACAGGCCATAACTTTTGATCCGACCGGGGGATCTCCCTCAAAATTTTATAGGAGTTTCCGGACGCCGTTTTCCTAGGAGTAGACATGGAATCGCTACTCGGTGATGTAGAGGTACCGTCGCCTGAGACCAGAGTACCCGTTCGAAAGGGCCATGACTTTTGATCTGCCGTTGGATCTCCCTCAAAATTTTACAGGAGTTTCCAGACGCCGTTTTCCTAGGAGTAGATGTGGAATCGCTACTCGATGAGGCGGAGGTATCGTCGCCGCGACCAGAGTACCGGTTCGAAACGGCCATAACTTTTGATCCGACTATTGGATCTCCATCAAATATTTACAGGAGTTTTTCCGGAAGCCGTTTACCTAGGAGTAGATGTGGAGTCCCAACTCGGAGATGCGGAGGTATCGTCGCTCCAGACCGGAGTACCGGTTCGAAAAGGCCATAACTTTGGACCCGACCATTGGATCTCACTCAAACTTTTATAGGGTTTCCAGACATCGTTTTCGAAGGAGTAGATGTGGAATCGCTGCTCGGTGATGCGGAGGTATCGTCGCCCGCGACCAGAGTACACGTTCGAAAGGGCCATTACTTTTGATCCGACAGTTGGATCTCCCTTAAAATTTTACAAGTGTTTCCGGACGCCGTTTTGCTAGGAGTAGATGTGGAATCGCTACTCGGTAATGGGGAGGTATCGTCACCCGCGACCAGAGTACCCGTTCGAAAAGGCCATAACTTTTGATTCGACCGTTGGATCTCCTTCAAAATTTTACAGGAGTTTCCGGACAACGTTTTCCTAGGAGTAGATATGGACTCGCTACTCGGTGATGCGGAGGTATCGTAGCCCGAGACCAGAGTACACGTTCGAAAGGGCCATAACTTTTGATCCGACAGTTGGATCTCCCTCAAAATTTTACACGTGTTTCCAGACGCTGTTTTCCTAGGAGTAGATATGGAATCGCTACTCGGTAATGGGGAGGTATCGTCACCCGCGACCAGAGTACCCGTTCGAAAGGGCAAAAACTTTTGATCCGACCGTTGGATCTCCGTCAAAATTTTACAGGAATTTCCGGACAACGTTTTCCTAGGAGTAGATGTGGAATCGCTACTCGGTGATGCGGAGGTATCGTCGCCCTCGACCATAGTACCTGTTCGAAAGGGCCATAACTTTTGATCCGACCGTTGGATCTCCCTTAAAATTTTGCACGAGTTTCTGGACGCCGTTTTCCTAGGAGTAGATGTGGAATCGCTACTCGGTGATGCGGAGGTATCGTCGCCCGCGACTAGAGTACCCGTTCGAAAGGGCCATAACTTTTGATCCGACCGTTGGATCTCCATCAAATTTTTACAGGAGTTTCCATACGCCGTTTTCCTAGGAGTAGATGTGGAATCCCAACTCGAAGATGGGGTGGTATCGTCGCCCGAGACTGGAGTACCGGTTCCAAAGGGCCAAAACTTTTGATCCGACCGTTAGATCTCCCTCAAAATTTTACAGGAGTTTCTGGACGCCGTTTTCCCTGGAGTAGATGTGGAATCGCTACTCGGTGAGGCGGAGGTATCGTCGCCCACGACCAGAGTACCCATTTGAAAGGGCCATCACTTTTGATCCGACCGTTAGATCTCCCTCAAAATTTTACAGGAGTTTCTGGACGCCGTTTTCCCTGGAGTAGATGTGGAATCGCTACTCGGTGAGGCGGACGTATCGTCGCCCACGACTAGAGTACCCGTTTGAAAGGGCCATCACTTTTGATCCGACCGTTGGATCTTCCTCAAAATTTTACAGGAGTTTCCGGACGCCGTTTTCCAAGGAGTAGATGTGGAATCGCTACTCGGTGAGGCGGAGGTATCGTCGCCCACGACCAGAGTACCCGTTTGAAAGGGCCATAACTTTTGTTCCGACCGTTGCATCTCCCTCAAAATTTTACAGGAGTTTTCGGACGCCGTTTTCCTTGGAGTAGATGTGGAATCGCTACTCGGTGATGCGGAGGTATCGTCGCCCGCGACCAGAGTACCCGTTCGAAAGGGCCATAACTTTTGATCCGACCGTTGGATCTCCCTCAAAATTTTACAGGAGT
>Ga0325404_1005977_pt1 | contig 12801 bp, 8 predicted proteins | sample PopdelMetagenome_18_FD_205664 | JGI IMG/M metagenome (GOLD analysis project Ga0325404, IMG submission 205664) | Populus deltoides microbial communities from Bellville, Georgia, United States - Xylem-Control-R1 | ecosystem: Host-associated > Plants > Phyllosphere > Stem > Wood/Secondary xylem... | reverse complement strand
TTTTTTTATTTTTAATATCAGTATATTGAAATTATTAAAATAAATATTAATTTAATATTTTTCAAATAAAATACACTTAAAAACAAAAATAATTGTGCTCTCATATACTTAAAAAAACAAAACCTAATTCAGACATGAAGCCAAATCATAAGTGGAGCTTGAATTATTCATAACTATTTCTCTATACGAATAAAAATACCATTTTTTTAAAATACAATGCGAATACTAAATTAAAAAAATATGAAATCAATTTTGTTTTTACAAAAACTCACCGACCTCTCTTTGTATGGTCTATTCTTTTCCATATGCAATAAAAATAATATAAAAAAAAAACATATTCTAATGTTAATCGATCGTTATCTCCTTCTCTCCAGGGTTTCTCTCTTCCTTGCTTTCTAATCCAAAAGGAACTTTAGAGCTTAATTAGCTTGAATCATTATCGTAGGCTAAGCAGTACGCAATTCTTCACTGTACAGAAACAAATCCTTCTCTCAACAAAAAAACCCTTAAAAGGGTTTTTAGAATTTAGTGCCTTTCTTTTGTGAGATTTGGATTTTGTTTGGATTAGGGGTTTTGAAGTTTTCAGTTTTTGTGGGTTTAAAGATTTTTTTAAAAAAAAACCCAGAAGAAAGTGTAGATGATGATGGATGGGGGTAGTATTGAACAAGCTCCCAAGATTGGAGATAACTCTACAGGTTTGTTTTCGTTGTTTTTATTTATTTATTTTGTAAAGATCTGTTTTGTTTCTTTTTGTGTTTGTTTCTCGAGAAAATAGAATAAAACATCATGGGATTTTGTCTAAATGGTCTGTTTAAGTTGTTTGGTTTTGTGGGTCAACGTTAAAAAATTGTAGGTTAGCTTTGTATTTGTGTAAGATTTTTTTTTTTGGGGTGTGTGATAGGATCTGCTTTGTTTTGAGCTTAGTAGAATTTAATGGGTATATTTGAAGTTAAATGGAACAGTTGTTTTAGCTTTAAATAGTTGAGTTGGTCCTTGATTCTTCAAATTCTATTGTTGCTTTTGATGTTAATGGCGGATATGGTAACGTTTCTTGTAATTTTTTAGTTAAAATTAGCTTCAAAGCCGAGCTTAGTGTAAATCGTAACCGCGTTCTCGTTTAAGCACTTGCCATCTATTTGTGTGATGCATTTTTGGTTTTGTAACGTGAGTTTAGCTTCTCTAGACATGGAGCGGGTGCCATTTTACTTGGAATTGACCTGGTTTTCTCTCTCGGATTTTATTTTTTTTTGTGGGCAGAAGGTGCTGTATTTGATGCATCTCAATATGCATTCTTTGGTAAAGATCATGTTGAGGAAGTTGAGTTAGGTGGGTTGGAGGATGGCGAGGAGTTGCCTGTGGCTGATTTTGAAGAGGAAGAGTTTCTCTTTGATAGACAAGAGGTTCCATCCTCCCTTCATCTTGAGATCTTCTATCCTTTTTATTTGATTCTTTGATTTACATGGAAAGGGAATCTTTTTGGTTCTTAGGAACGTTTACATGTTTTTTTAGAAGAATTAGGGGAGCGCACTATTTTGTTGTGGATATGTAGGTCTGCCAAATTGGTGTAAATTTTTGTTTTTGTTGTTTTTTTTTTCCTGTGAATAAAAGAAGAATTATGTTAAAGAGAGAAATGAATGTAGCACATTTTTAGGGTTATTTTGGTGTAGCAGATCTTCTAACTCATTGAGGAGATTGCTTCAGAGAGGATGCTTGAACTAAGTGGTTCATCAATTTCGTTATGGGTGCTCTGCTGTCTTTTTTTCTTCTCTCTTGTGAAAGAACCAGAGTGAACTATGAAAGGTGGTTCATAAGATAAGAATGAGGATCTTCTGTGGTGTATCAAGTGCCACTCTTTGTACTTTGGCAGCATTTGAAATTACCAATGCAGTATCAACAAAGGGGATATTAGGATTCTAAGTTCTGTTTAGTGCTTTGTCTAGTATCACTCATTTTGAAACAGGTCCCTCAACTATCAATCTTTAAATCCTCCAATCTCTTAGAGTCCTGACATTTAACACTTCCATTGACCTTTTGTTATGCCACTGTTCAAACAGTGAAGCATCTTGTGCTATTGCTGCACTTCATACCGGCAGCAGTTGTTGAAATTGTGGAATGGACTCCCTACCACATTAATATTGGGAACATGATCAAATACTATATCAGAAGATTTGGTAGTTGAGGGATGTGATTCAAATTGGATAATGATTGAGGGGCTGCAGGTACAAACAATCCTATTTTCTTGGCTGCTCTTCTTTTAGAATTTGGAGGCAGGGGATGTGTTCTTCAGTATTGGGTCCTAAACTCTAGAATTATGTGTGAATTTGTATTGATTTGTATAAATTGGTTGTTATATCTGTCTCAAAAGCAGTAGCTAGTCTGTTGGTGCCACTAACTGTTCCTTTCTTATTTGCAGGGTGAGGTTGTACGATCTCTATCTGACATTGATGATCTTGCAATTACATTTTCAAAGGTCAGCTCACTGCTTAGTCATACTATTGTGTATGTTATGAAGGTTGTATATAATATGATCTTTATTTGACAAGGTTGCATTGGAGAATATCTTTAATATATCATTCTTTTCATGTCTGCATGTGCAAACGTGTGTAACAAGCAGGAAGAAAGCCATCTGTATTCATGTAAGATGGTTTGAGTTTAAATAAAGCAAATGACAGTGATGTTAGTTTTCAGTTGTCGGGCCTTAGCTCCGTTTGGTAAAGGAGTAGGAGTAGGTGTAATTGGTGCATATTGTAACCAATTTGGAAAAAGATGGGAAAGAAAAAGTAACCAAGTTTGTTTACTTTGGGTCTAATTGGCATGTAGCACTTATACAGGCTGTTTCTTATCTTTGTATCAGTGTCAGAAGTATCTCAAAATATTAAATTATGACGAGTTTGCTTAATTGGGTATGCTTGATTGCTCTTTTTTTGCAGTTGAACAAGGGTGTCAATGGACTGAGAAGCACTGGGATAATTAGTGATAGGAGCTCCAGAGAAAGTAAGTATTCCAATGTATAATTTACTTTATTAATGTGAAATTTATTAATCAATCCATGAACTTATAGTGGTATTATTTTCCCAGCAGCACCCATTTATTTTTTTTGGTGTGCTGTTCTTCGTTCCAATGCTTTATCACTTTATCATGATATGATTGTTGCTAAAGTCAAGCGATTTACATTTTTTTGGGTTAATGCTGCACATGGTTGAGAATCATACAAGTGGGCTATCATAACGTTCTAGGGAAATTCGGATACCTTATTGTGACTCTATTCTGGCACACTAGTGTCTTCAATTACAACCAAGATATTAATGTCAAATGTATGACAGTTTGAACATCAGAATAGAGACGGTGTTGGTAATATCTTGTTCCAGATGGAAATTTGTTGCAATAAGAAATGGACATGTACCAATGCCACTTTTTACTAAAAAGAAATGTAACTGGTATTCATTCTAGTTCTACATGAATGTTTCAGGCAGATATTTTTAATTGGCAAAGATTGTTATACTTTGTGATTTTTTTTACTTGAGTTCCTTCAGTCTTATCAATTGCATTTAAATTTAATGATAGACTAGGTAAATGCAGTTCAAAGTTAGCCCAGAAAGGGTGTAGGTTTGCTCGTTGGGCAAGTTGGAATTCTGGACTTGGCAGAACAGAATCAATATGCTTGACATTTGTTCTGCATTGATATTTCGAAATTCTTTATTATGATGATGCACTTGCACCTTTTTTTTTTAATCCGTGTTCAATAGTGTAGTGAATTATAAAAAAACAAAAGAACAGGCTATTTTTCCAACTTTGGATCTGTGAAAAATGAATATAAATGAAATATCTGTGATAAAACCTTCCAGGTTCATCTGCTGCTGAATGGGCACAGGGCGAGGATTTTCCTAATTGGTTTGACCAGCAGCTACTTGACCAAGATGGCGTTGAGGATGGCACAAGATGGTCGTCGCAGCCATATTCTTCTACTGCTCGCCTTGCAGAATCAAAGCATCTATACCGAACCTCTTCATACCCTGAGCAGCAGCAGCAGCAGCAGCAGCAACCACACCAGCAACACTACTCTAGTGAACCTATTCTTGTGCCAAAATCTTCTTACACTTCAAATCCTCCCCTGGGTGGCCAATCTCCACAGTCCTCACCGAACCGCGGTCATCTAAATATTCAATATCTTGCTGGTGGCCACCAAAGAGCATTATCCCCCTTCTCTAATTCTCAGCTTCCATTGAGCAGCTTACATCATGGATCACCACATTACGGTGGGAATTTGCCTCAATTCAGTTCTGGTCTTTCTGCTAATAGCCGGCCACCAAGCCAATGGGTCAACCATACAGGCTTATATCCTGGAGATCATCCCAACCGCTTGACCAATATGTTGCAACCGCCATTATCTCATCAGAATGGGATCATGCCTCCACAGTTGATCCCACAACTTCAGTCACAACAGCATAGGTTACACCCCCCAGTTCAGTCATCATCTGGCCATTTATTGGGCATGCAATCTCAAGTGTTCAATCCCCATCTCTCTTTATCCCCGCCAATGACGAACAACTTTGACACAATGCTTGGTCTGACCGATAGAGATCAAAGACCAAAATCAGTTCAGAAAGTTAGACCAATGGTACGTTATCCTCAACAAGGCTTTGATGTCAATGGTCAGAAGTTTGATATTGGCTGGCCGCAGTTCAGATCCAAGCATATGACTACTGATGAAATTGAAACTATTCTCAGAATGCAGCTAGCTGCAACACACAGTAATGACCCATACGTGGATGATTATTATCACCAGGCTTGCCTTTCGAAAAAAACAGCCGGGGCAAAGCTCAGACATCATTTCTGCCCAATTCATTTGAGGGATCTTCCTCCCCGAGCACGAGCTAATGCTGAGCCGCATGCTTTTCTCCAGGTTGATGCTCTTGGGAGAATTCCTTTCTCTTCGATTCGTAGGCCTCGTCCTCTTCTTGAAGTTGAACCTCCAAATTCTACTGGTGGTGGTAATACCGAGCAGAATTCTGCTGAGAAGCCCCTAGAACAGGAGCCAATGCTTGCAGCTAGAGTCACAATTGAAGATGGTCTTTGCCTTCTTCTTGATGTAGATGATATTGATCGTATTCTAGAATTCAATCAGTTCCATGAGGGTGGAACCCAGTTGAGACGCAGGAGGCAGGCCTTGTTGGAAGGGCTGGCAGCATCCATGCAATTGGTTGACCCTCTCGGCAAGAATGGCCACACAGTTGGACTTGCTCCCAAGGATGATTTTGTTTTCTTGCGTTTAGTATCTCTTCCCAAGGGACGAAAGCTCCTTGCAAGGTACCTTCAACTTATTTTTCCAGGTGGTGATCTCATGCGGATTGTCTGCATGGCTATTTTTCGTCATTTAAGGTTTTTGTTTGGAGGTCTCCTGTTTGATATTGGAGTTGCAGAAACCACAAATAACCTTGCAAGGTCTGTATCATTATGTGTTCGTCGCATGGATCTTTGTTCACTCAGTGCCTGTCTTGCTGCAGTGGTTTGCTCCTCAGAGCAGCCACCCCTTCGCCCCCTTGGAAGCTCAGCTGGAAATGGGGCTTCCCTCATATTATTGTCTGTGTTGGAGAGAGCAACTGAACTATTAAATGATCTTCATGATGCTAGCGACTACAATGCGACAAATGGGGCACTTTGGAAGGCCTCATTTGATGAGTTTTTTAGCCTGCTTATTAAATATTGCATAAATAAATACGACGGTATTATGCAGTCTTCTCTATCAGATTCAGATCCAGCTGAATCTATTAAGAGGGAACTACCTATGGAGCTCTTGCGTGCAAGTGTTCCCCTCACTAATGACTACCAGAAAAAGCTGTTATATGATCTTTCGCAACGTTCCTTAGTTGGTCAGGATGGTGGTAATGGTGGTGACATCAATTCTGAAGTGGTACTGAGTTAATATGAACCTACATGAAAGTCTGATACCAGGTCACCGAGAAACACAGTTCTGTACAAGAGAATATAGCTCAGAGATATTTTTGGACCAGCAATATCTTAAAGATGCATTTAATTTGTTCTCCCACCACAGCTAATTCAGAATACACGAACTAAATGAAGCAGAGGCTTTGGGATCAATCTGTCATGAGAGTCAGCTTAGCTTTTGGATTTAGTTTTATTTTTTTGTCATTTCTACTCAATTCCATGCTACTGCCTTGACAAAGCTTGTACAAGGTCTCTCCTGTGTTGTGGTAGAATTCTGTTGGGTTTTTGTCATTTTTCCAGTCCTTTTACCTTTTTGTCTCAAGAGCCTATTTTGATGCTCTGTTTCTGGATATGGAGATGTAGCGGGGTAGTTTGTACAGGGTTTGCAAAGAGGTTTCTCACTTTCCTGTACTATTTGTTATCAAGGAGGTGGGGTGGATGTGATTTTCATGTTCTGGTAGGGGCTATGTGACATCCTTGTGTAGTAAATGGCAATAAAGCCAAGCAGATGCTGATGGTTGTCGAATAAGGCGGCGATGGAGTTTGAATTTTTCAAATAATTACCAAGTTTGCCTGTAACAATAGATGGTTGTCCGTCAGTTGTTTCTCTCATAACTGTTGTAATATTGCATTAATGCTATACAGCATGTGTTTCTTCTATTCCCTTGTAATTATTCTACTGTGCTATGTTTGATATTTGTGGAGATGATTTTTTTTCCTCCATTTTTTTGAGCCATTGCTGATCTATGTTTTCTGTCAATCGTTGCTGACCACCGTTTGTGTTTGAACATTATTGTATTGGGTGGTGATGAATCTTTTGGTCTCAGGACTTGTACAGTGCGGTTGTTTTTCACTGCTCTGGTTTTGGAAAAGAATAGATGGAGAAACCTTTGGATGGTTTGGATTCTATGTAACAGCTTGTGCTGGTAACTGTGGATTACTTTGCAATGGCTTTGAATAGAGAAGAGAGTGAAAAGTGCAGGTGTCTTTGTAACTTATGGCAGTCTAATTGCTTGGACCTTAGATTTTGTTATTGAACTTGAAGAAAACCATATAAATTTGCGATGAGCAGTGCTCCCTTGAACTAGATGCAGCCATGTTTCCAGGAACAAGTTCGAGTTAGGTAATTCATGCAATGGCGTCTGCGTGTTACTGGCTCAACTCTACCTATGAACCTACCATGTGCATATTAAATCCTCCTAAGGGTGAGGGCATTGACTTGAACACACTTGGATTAATTAGCACCAAATTATTTCTGCTGTTACATACTGATGATCATCTAAACCTTATAGGGTAAAATTATGGACTACAATGCTTGTCGTAAAAAGCTCAATGCGTCTTCAACATTTATGTAACGTTTGATTACTATTTTAAAATAGAAAAGATTACCATTTCAAAATAGAAAAGGAGAGACGAGACAATGAGGATTGAAAAGATATGTCTCATGTCCTTCAAATTCACTCCAAAACTGTACAAGAAATAGATTTATTTTATGTTTTCTATGCTCAATTCGTCTTGTCAAAGAAGTGGAATTCCAAGAAAACGGGGACATTCAATTATTTTGCAATGAAAAATTGTGTTGGTATAGCGCTGAAGGAGAAGTCTATGCAAGGCTGGATACTACTTGTTCTCTATTCAAATTCCACTCAAACATATTGCTTGCAAATAAGGTAGGGCTTAAAACATGATTTGTCATAATTGCTTCATGCAAAATCCCTCTGTTATGTTTTTTTCTCGTCAAATCTTTCTATCAGTGAAGCTAGTTTTTTCTTTTGGGAATAATTTACCTTTAAATTTATTCCATCTTTAAAACACTACTTTATCTTATACGATTATAACGTATTAGTAATATAAAGCTTTTCTTGAATTTCATTCAATAATTTAAGTTTTTGGAAATATTCTATTTTATACAATATCAAAATTTTAATGGTTAAGGAATCAAGCAATCAAGAATTCGAATCTTTTTCCTGGCTGTTCTCTGAGTTTGACAATCGTTTTCATTATGAAACTTTCTTGTGAATTATGACGCAGGGAACAGAGGCGAATGTAATTGGCTTAAGGTTTGGTGTTGCCTTTAGGAACAAAAAAGACAATAACCATTTAACTGCTTGCTTATGTTAATATTTCCCTTCTGGACTGCAGAACAACATTACATTACGAGAAGTAAATATGACAACAACTAAAAGGATTGCCTAAAAAAATGGACAGAGGAAGAAGAAGAGGGGAATCTCATCTCAAATTCCCCGAAGACCCTTCTTCAAACACTAAGAGACAGCTAACTCTTACGGATGAAGTAGCACAGTGAAGACATAATGAGAACAAAACAGGAACTGCATGAAACTACACCTTCTTAACTGACTGTCCACCGGTGATCAAATTGAAGACATTCCTTCCGTATCCAGACTGCAGAATGCTAAGATACGGCTTCAGGCGCGACAAAAGTTTGTGGTAGAGTGGACTGCCTGATTTCTTGGTGACTTTCAGTGCTTTCTGGATCACATAATTACCAAATTCATCTTTAGCAACATGCAATAGCGTGTTGGTGTTGCTTAGAAAATTCTCAATTATCCAACCCTTCCACTCTGTATCCAAGCATTTTTCGACAATATGACTGCCTCCTTTCTGCAAGGATATGGTTTCATAATGGCCTATAAGGAGATGACATACATTTTGGGTGAATAAAGGATTATTGAGTGATATGACCTTCTGAATCACATAGTTCCCTTCCGGATCCTGCGACAGGAATACTGCATTTCTAGTTAGGATATTCAGGAGCTGATATCTTTGCAGACCTTGGATGGTGTTAATGACCCTGATTAAGGCTATGGATCCTTCATGGTCTATTGCTAAATCAAGACACCATGTAATGGCTGCTTCATATAATGCCTTGTTATCTTCAGCTCTCAGGTGGTTTAAGCACTCCGATACAACATACGAACCTATCTGATTGGTCATGATCAGAAGAAACGCAGCACACAGATTGTTGGTCACGAACGAAATCAAATGTGATCTCCTGAGTATTCTAATGACCTTCTTTATCAAGTTCGAACCGTGTGTGTGGAATGTCAATGCAATAAAAATGGACAAGTCCTTGGTTATCTCATATGTAATCAATTTCAACTGTTGATGATTCAATGAATCAATTAGCTCAGAAAAGACATGCCATCCATGTTGATTAAACATCAGCTCGAAAAAAATGGGGATTCCTCTTGATGACAAGTCCAAAACTTTCTTGCATATCTGACATGTAATCTCCGGGTCCCTCAAACTCAATAAACCATGAAGTGTTCTTGAACCATCTTTGTCCAAACAATAGTTGACAAATCTATCTCCTTGAAGCAGACAAATGAAATTTCTTACGTTGTTAAGCTTTTCTTGATTCTTCACCACACTGTAATCACTTGGTCCTGTGTTAGAACCAACAATACTTGCTCCCTCATCGACGGCAGAACCACTCGGAGAGTAGTTTAAATTCGGAACATAACTCTTTGCCCCGGACTGCAATCTTGAACCTTGGAAATCCCATCCATCGCCCATACTGTTTGATCCCCAGATAGTTCCAGGAAACAGTGGCGGTGGAACTAGAGTCGAATTCGCAAACCGGGCCTGATACTGTGGTAACCCATTAATCCTGGTTTCTTGAATTCCTTGTAAAGAACCACCATTAGCAGCCAAAAGGCAGTTCCTTGGAGAAAAACCCTGACGGTTTTTTGTGCCAGTTCTCCCTTCTGTCAAGGAAAGATTGGCAACAGAAAGCATAAGGTTTTTGACAGAAGGACCTGAATGCACAGCAGAAGACATTGAGTTATCAGAAGAACCTGAAGATGTCTCCATCGAAAAAGAGGATACCGAAAAGAATACAAGAATTAGAACACAAAGAAACACAAATATGAATAAACAAGCCTCTCCTGGTTTTATAGAGCGGCATGGTAGAGGAGAGTGCATTATTCCTTGTTGGTTTAGGATTCCTTGTTTGTAAAGAAGACTACTTCTTTGCGTGTGTGTCAAGGGAAGGGTTTTATTTCTTGTGGAACTATGATTCCGAATTCGGAAAGGATAAGCTGCTAATCCTTAGGATTTGGTTTCTTCTAAACTAGCTGGTAAAGCTGTAAGAGAAATCAAATCATAAACAATCAGTTTAAGCTCTATAAATTAACATTTTTGAGACCTAATCGTTACATTATTTAAATTTCAAAACTGACCCGGACCGACCGAATAAAAATATTATTTAATCAAGGTTATTAATTTATCGAACTCATATGATATATATAATAATGCTGTATTTGTTTCTTTCGTTGTTTCAAATATGATTCTTCTACAGTGCCATCTGCGAAATCTTCATGGAGAGAGATGCGATGATGATTGTTTTTTGAGCACTCGGATTATGATTTGGCAACCATTTCGTAACGTAGCTTGAACTAATTAAATAAGGAATGAACCCTAGATGTATTGTTATTCTTACACTAAAAGGTAAAAAGTCTGAATAATATTCTATCAGTAAAAAATTATTCTACAAATAACTTACGACCGAGAGATAAAAGTAATTTCTAAAAATAATTTGAAAAGAAAGAAAGAAAAAAACCTAAAAAGCAAGGAAATACAGAGAAAAAAAGACCAAAATTATATAGGAAAATACAAAGAACTCAAAAATAATATTTTGAGGATCTTATTAACCATAGCCGGTTATAAACAGGAACTATATAATATCTTAATAAAATTTCAGCATATTTTATAAAAAATAATCATTCCACACGTTTGCTTCTTGAGTTTAGATTTTCATATGATCGATAAATAAATATATCTACTAAACATTCCAGATGACCTAATTTTAACAAATCCACATCTCATAGCTCATATTCTCCAAAATCACCTGCATTAGTTTTTAGGTATTTGTATGAGATCGAAGCACACGACGGCTTGATTTGTCTACGTGAGACTGATTCAACAGCTTGGTATAAACCTAGCATGTGCATATTGAATCCTGTCACAGGTTAGTGCATTATTCTCCTACCACTTGAATAGAAAATGTGTTGTGAAAAATGTTCACTTGGATCTATCTCCAGAGGAAATCAATTTAAGGCTATTAGATTTTACCATGATCTGGGAACTGGAAATCTAAGGCTAATATTTCTTAAAGCTGAGGCATGAACTCTCAACAAAAGCTACAGCTTTACATGCACTTGTTCGTGGATCTTTTCACCGGCTCAGGTTTAATTTACTTGCTAGTGCTATTGACAGCAAGCGATTAGCAGAGATATTGCCTCCTTTTCATGGTGATACGGGGTCAATATAATGGTGTTTAGGAGACTCAAATGATTTCTGATGATGTGGAGATTGATCATCCGAGATATCCTAGCAGGCCTTGCATGGTGTTAAATCAAGACAACATGAAATAGCTGCTTCATATAGTATATGCAATCCTGAACCCTGAAAAATACCAATGAAAATTTTAGATTTGAGATTGGCAAATAAGTGCGCCCTCCACCATTGATGTAAAATGATTAGCAGAAGACCAAGTATCAAAACCTAATTTCATTAAAACTATGTCTAACTATACAAGAACTCACCGGCAGGCAAACACATCTGCATTCCTCAGTTCCGTTGCATTTGGAGATCTTAAGTTTCAACTTCTGTCTTGTACTCGAAAATTCAAACCATCCAGGGAAAAGAAAATCAACTTGGGAAGTCTCACTACCCTTCTTGAGAAAGCCGAACAGAGGCATCACGAATCATATCAACTAGCTCTTCATTCAGTGCTTCAAGATCACCTGTGTGGCATAGTTGACGATAGAAAGGGGCAAGGTAATTTGCAGCAACTTCAGCCAATTTCCAAAGAGATAACTCTGAAGCAATCTTGATTATTTTAATAGACAGCTGTCTGGCTGAATCCAGACAAGATACAATCACCTTGTAGCTGATATCCTGAACGTCTTCCAAAAACCAGAATTCAGCTAGCCAGCAAAGCTCCAGATATTGTTGCAGCTGATGTAGCTTTTCCTCATCATCCATATTATCCCATAAACAACCAGAGGGAGGTTTAGGCAACTCATCAGTGTAGAACCAGTTCACTAGCTTAATCATTGCCTCCCAACTGACAGGAACCTCTATGGTTTGGGAGCGACTGTATGCATGAATAACATGAGAAATGTCAAAAAAAACAGAAAAATAAAAAAAAATCCAAAGCAATGAAATTGGAGAGCAGGAATGTCGGTTGTCAAGGAAACATAGAAAAGAAAGACTTCTAAAACTACTATTTCAGAGATTGTTTATTATAATATGAATACCAGTTACAAAAAGACTTGCAATAAAGCTAAACAAGCTAGGTCACTACTTGAAATCTCCATTACCCAGTACTTGTCCACCATAGGTGAATACATGTATGATAAATATCCCACTATTTTAGCATGCAGCGGACAGCTATGTCCTGCATACACACATATGCCCTTGGATTACCTAGACTCTTCCAATCTCACCACGTAGCACCCACTTTCCCCAAATACAAGATAAGTTGGACAATAAGAAAATAAAATAGTAAGCTGCCTAGCAAATTATTTATCACAGCTGCATACAATAAGATGCAGACAAACCCTTGACATTGTATTATAAGTTTCAACACTTTCAATCAATTAAATGAACCAACAAACAAGTGTGGAAATGAAGTTCTATACTCAAAACACTAATGTATGTACCTCTCTCGCATGCCTGATTGAAACAAAGCCCGCAAATAATCACAACTAGATGACAATACAACTTTGTGAGCATGCATGTGCGGCAATGACAGGGAGCATGTTCTACATTTCCAGCAGATTGATTCAGTTTCTTTTGGCTTCAAGATGATGTCCCTAAAATCAGAGA
>Ga0325404_1005975_pt1 | contig 12806 bp, 4 predicted proteins | sample PopdelMetagenome_18_FD_205664 | JGI IMG/M metagenome (GOLD analysis project Ga0325404, IMG submission 205664) | Populus deltoides microbial communities from Bellville, Georgia, United States - Xylem-Control-R1 | ecosystem: Host-associated > Plants > Phyllosphere > Stem > Wood/Secondary xylem... | reverse complement strand
TTTTTTTAAATAAAAAAATTAGAACAAAAAAATTCTTTGAAATTCTTATAAGCTAGGTTTGACCAGCTTGTGAAATGAAACCGAAGCTGGGACGGACATGCGGTGACAGTGATATGATAGGCCTCCACTGATTTTTGAAAGTCCTATTAGAAGTTGGGCTTGAACTCTATACATAGCCCATAGTCTAGATTATGTAGTCCTCGACAAGCTAGGTTTTAACGTCGCATTTTAATTTCCTCCCTTGCATTTTATAATAGTTTGTATATTTCTACACGGTTTCTTTTTTCTAAAGTTAGCAAACTAGCTTCCTTGACCGTGTTTTTCTGCAGGGTTGAATTACTTTAAATTAATGTTTTAACAATTTACCAGTAATTAAGTGATTTTTAATATAAATTAGGATCATTCATTTTTTTTTAATAGCTTTATATTTTTAATATAAATAATTTGAGAATAATTTTATCATTATATAAAAGAAATTAAAGTAGTTTCTTGACATTATATTATGAATATCTAAACTTTAACAATGCTTTAAACAACCTTATATTAACCAATAATATAGGGATATAATAACTATATTAAAATTAGAAACTAATATGATAAATAAGTATTCATGAAAGCATACATTGAAAAAAATAATAATTGATTGTTATAGGTTAATAGCCTCTATGATATGATACCATGACCTAAATACCATCTAATCAAATAACACATTTAACGATTATTACTTATATGAAATTCTTATTAACCATATAGTAATTATATGATTGAAGATTCCTAGAAAGATTATAATAATTATATGATTGAAATGAAGGAGACTATGATTTTTAAGTTAGTAGGTGTATAAGAGGATTTAAGAAAAAAATAAGAGAAAATACAGGTGTAGAATTTGAGAAAATTGTAACATGTTTTGTTTACCTGGTGACTAAGGTGTTTATAAACCTTGATCACGTCGGTTAACCTCCAGATTTATGTTAATATTAATTAATGAAAACGATAGTGCTCATCATCGGATGTAATGTTTGACACGTTATTGGTGAAGTAGTTGATAAATGTTAGTGATATATTGATTGTATAAGACGTGATGACTGACAACCAGTGACTAGAAAATATGGTGTCAACTTGCATAAGATTTTGTGCTTGCAAAGAATCTTTCAGTTAGAAGTGAGAAAAAAAACCAAAAAATTTATTAAACCAATAAAAAAACCAAACAAAGAAAAAAATAAATTAAAAAACCCAAAAAAAACTTGGTCCCATTTAATTTCAATTTCAAAAGCCTTAAAACTGATTGAATCGAACTAGTTCAACCAAAAAATTAAACACATTGTTCAAAGGGGTATAAAAAGAAAATTGCAAGACTCTAACTCTAAAATTCACTTTCGCCGCATGCCCCCTTCCCCTTATCATTTGCCCTTTCTTTTTGGATGAGTCGCTCTTTTTTTTTTTCTCTTCTCCCTAAAATTTCTTTGTCTTTGATTTCTCTCATCTTTTTTCTCTAACTTATCTCCTCTTTCACAGTTCAATTTCTCTCTTCTATATATATTTTTTATTTCTTCTCCACTTTCATCCATCAATCTAATTACTGTCCTTTTTACTTTGACTTTCTCCATGTTTTTCTTTCTGTGTCAATAATAGAGGCAGAAAGAAAGAGAGATATAGTTGGTGGACATAACTTTAATTTATCAGGAATATGTACAGGTACTAAATCAATGGTTAAAGACAACAATGTTTGAAAACATAATAGTATCTATTGTAACTTTTCTCAATTAAACATTCAAGCTTGGTGTATTATGTTGAATTCCCCCCTTTTTCTCATTGAGTTTCTTTTGTTTCAATCTTTTTTTGGTTTTTATGCATGCATGTTATGTTCATATCATATTGTAAGGTTGGATTCTTTGTGAGTTAATGCAGAGTTGATTGAAAAACTGTTTTCTATAATGATTGCGATTTTGTTGTGGATGTACTTGATGAATTAGTAAGGAGACTTTCATGGAAATTAGGTTTATCCAGTATTTTTTTTAAAACCAAACCAAACTGAAACTTATCGGTTTGAACCAGTTTCTGGTTCGTTTTTGTTCTAAAATTTAAAATAAATTTAAGGCTTGGTTGTTTTTATCTTAAAACTGAATTGGGTAAAAAATGCTCACCCCAACTGTAAGTAAAAGCATAAAAATTTTGTGTGTATAGGCGATGTGCGGCGCCGCATACTCCTTATAACTCAAAAATTTTCATTTTATGTGTATTAGTCATTGTGTTTGAAAAAGGTTGTTTAGGCCTTGGAAATGGTATGGCATGGTTGGTGGCCAAGCATAACGTTGGGTAGTGGCCACAAATGATGAAAGACACATAACTTTCTATTTGTTAGGTTTTTTTTTTCAGGGCATAACATTTCTTAATATGGTGAAAGAAACATAACTTGTAAGGGTTCCTTATATTTGAGCCACATTTTATAGGAGGTGGATATTGTATGAAGTCGTTTTCTTTTATTGTGGCTAACACCTTCACATGTGTGGTGGTGAGAGGTGTAGCTAAAAGATTGGAAAATGTCATATAATCATAAATGTGCTTATTGACATTCCTTTTTTAGGCTATAATTATCCATTAGCTGCTTCATATTGAGAAAAGTCTTGTCATGAAATGTATATAGTCATTACCATAATGAGTAGTTATAGACTCCACTAATTAATGCTTTAGTAGAGATGGGTTCAACTAGATTCACCATGTTGAGCATTTCTTCATTGAATCTCTAGAAACAAGCTTTGGTATTTTTATTTTTTCATCGTATAATGGCAAAGAACTCAATCATGCTTTTTTAGATGGAATGCTAGTACTAAAACAAGGATGAGCTTCATGCAAATATCATGAAGGCCGAATAAATAGCAAAGTTCAAGGCTATGATACCACAACTTAGCAGATCCGTGAAATGTTATAGGAAAAATCTTGAATATAACATCTCTTTGTATCGCAAGCTTTAGGGTGCTTCTTATATTTTGTATGTGCTTTGTAGAATCTGTAAGACCATTATATTTGTCTATATTGGACTTCATGGAGACACGATCCTTGGTTAAATAAGTGTGTAACACTTTGTGACAAAGTGGAGATTCTCTCATATAATGGGAATGGTGTTCAAGAGCTAGTGTAGTCTCGCGTCTAGGTATTTGTTTTCTTGTTTGAGAGCAAGCAAGTGAGAGTCGAAGGAGGGTTGATAGAAATAGTCATGCTCATAGCTAAAATTTGTAGAGAAGCGCTCTTTATAGTGAGAATGACTTCTTCGAAGAGTAGAAGTATCGTATATATTTTGCATGTCATTTTATCCCATTCCTTCTTTAAATTAGAGTTGCCTTTTGCATTTGATGCACATAATGAAGTTATGTGTTGAATTTTTTTTATTGATGGAACTAAATAGTACAAATTTATTCTTGTATGGCCAAAAAAACATTATTGAACACTTTGACTTGATGAGTGAGTTATTGGATGTCCCAAGAAGCTGAAGTCCATGTGGAAAAGAATTAATTACTCTATTTTATTTTGGAGTTTTGTTAGCCATGAAAAGAGATTTGGTGAGTAATGAAAGGACATACTTGACTTTTTATTCACTTCTCATGGCCACTGATGAAGTCGTGAAAAAAACTTCACATGAAAAATGAGTTTTTTCATAGGTTATGATCCTTGGGTCAAGACATGTAGGCTTAAAAACAAGAAAATAGTTTTTACAAATGTATAAAAAGATGATAATTTTTTTAAAAAATGCTTGAAAACAAGAAAACAAAATTCTTAATTCCTCTTCTATGTTAAATGACTTATTTAGATGAAAAGATGCATTGAACTTGCATCTTTTTTTTAATTATTTGATTGAGTTATATTTCACTAAAATATAAAATTGATAACTACTTTAATTAATTTTAGACAAAATATTTTTTTTTATATCAATACTAGTAATATTAATAAGAAGAAAGGTAGTAAATACTGGAATAAAACACACATGGTGAAGCAAAGTACAAGGCAAAAAGACGTGAAGAAATGAGAACAATGGGTTTTTTTACCTAGATCACGAATTGCATGTGCAAGAAAGCTGGTAGTATATTGTTTCTTTAAGGCTGGATTAGTCCTCTAGCAAGGCTGGAGGGATAAAAGTAAGAAAACAATGTATCAAATCTTTATAGGTGATATTTTTGCTACAAAAAACAAGAGATAACCGCACAAGGAATTCCTAGTAACATGAGCTGGTTATGTTTCTTTGAAGGACTGTATAAAGACAGTCGGATAAAATTATTTTGATATATTTTTAAGTAGAAAATAATTTTAAAAAACACTAATAAAAGGTAATGAGTTCAGAGGCCAATCTTGTAGTATCTCACTATATAGTTACAAACATATCTTATATAATCACAAAACTATGTTTTTTTTGGTAAAAAATAATATGTGTTGGATTCTTAACTATCATACACGCAGTGAAAACCATGAAACTAAATTATTTAGGAGTTCTTATGATCTTATTAGACAGATGTTTAAGGATTTATTGTCTAAAGATCTTATCTTTTTCGATTCTGAATAATTCTTTAAAAATTGGGTTGTTGCAAGCCACATGTTATCCAATTATATGGCCTCCAACGGTAATCCACATGAACCACCCATAAGAAATATTTTAAATCGCTAATTAAGAGAGAGGGATTGTTATGACTAGAATGGTAACTCTAATTTTGTGTTTTGGTAGTTTTTCAGTGTATCAACAACCTATAAAAAATAAGATGCATAAATTACTATTTATAAGGAAATCTAAAAAACTTGTAAATTAATAAAATATCAATTTTCTCCCTGAATAATATCCATATATTAATTTATAATAATTTTAGAAAATAACTCAATCAAGTTTTTACTTGATTTTTTTAAATCTAAAAATATAATCTCTGTATTAATTATATTGTAGTTCTTAATTTCTAAAATATATTTTAATTAAGTCATACCTAATTAAATCATCTCAATTTAATTTCTGACTATTGATTCTTGATATGTGTGACCTATTAGATTCGTAATATGTTGACTCAAATATAAACTATAATTCTAATTAAATATAATTAAGTAAATTAAAAAAATTATTTTATTATCAATTAAACAATTGATTAATTTATATTTGAAGATTAGATGTATCGTTTAGTAACGTGTCATGATCCCTTAAATATTAGAAAAGTTATTAATGATTTGACTTAACATTTTAGTGACTGGTTTCTTAGTGTGATTAATACCATTTCATCAATAATGCTCTGATTTAACAAAGCATGAAATTTAACAAAGCATGAAGTATGTCTGCTATGTTAAATCATATTTGTTCTCTACATAGTAGTCATTGATCGTTTGAATAAGATTTAAAACTCTTTTCAAATCTCATTTCATCTTTGCCAATAATTTCTCAATCAATACCATTTGAGAATAAATAAAACATTTTTTTTTCTAATTCACCTAGGGTGATGAATTATCTCTTGAGTACTCAAATATCTTTATTTAATTCATATTATACCCAATGGTTTCCCTTTCGTTACCTCCATTAAGATAACATGTAATAGGATCAAAGCATAACATTCTTTATATAAGATGACTTAGCGATCTCAAGTCTAAGGATTACTTACACAACCGTCACATGAGCCTTTTTCATAAACTTATATGATCTTTCCGTATGAAATTCTCATGCGGGTCAATTCAGTGTACTTGTATACCCTAGTTTATGAGAATAACTGTTTTCTTTCATAAAAGAAAGAACATAATAAGTATTAGTCTTTATGGCTCTAATGAATATTCATTAATTAAGAGAGCATTGACTAGGAACATTTTAGGTATAATGCTTCGATGTAATATGAATCTCATAACTATAAAAAATTTATAATTTTTTTTTGTAAAGTATTTTTGTCTCATAAACTTGATCTTTACTCTAGATTCATTAATATAATATATATGAATATTAAAAATAAATTAATTTTTTATTAATAATAAATATGTATTTATATGAATATAATAATATTACAAGTAACCAATTAATTGACTACATGCTCTCTCTCTCTCTCTCTCTCTCTCTCTCTCTCTCTCTCTCTCTCTCTCTCTCTCTCTCTCTCTCTCTCTCTCTCTCTCTCTCTCTCTCTATCTCTCTCTATATATATATATATATATATATATATATATATATATATATATATTCTTGAAATTATTTGTAATTTATATGTCAACTAAAATTAAATTCTTTCCTTGAACAATTTTAAAAATGCGTTATCATATAAACATGTGGTGTATTTAAGGAAATCAATCAAATGTTCCTCTAATTATTAAAAAATTAACAAGAAACAATATTGAATATTACTCGTTGTATGCATAAATAATATTGAATTTAATAATTGAATATTACTCTTTGTATGCATAAACAATATTGAATTTAATAATTAAGGATATATTCAATTTAAAAATTAAAAAAAAAGACGATCCATTTTGGACTTAAAATGTTACAAAATGGGATTAATCATTTTAAAACTTCTTCATACTTGCAATTTACTTTTTAAGTTTTGTTATATAGATTGAGTTTTATATTCTTTATTAGGTTGTTAGATTTTAAATAATATTGAATTTAATAATTGAATATTACTCTTTGTATGCATAAACAATATTGAATTTAATAATTAAGGATATATTCAATTTAAAAATTAAAAAAAAAAGACGATCCATTTTGGACTTAAAATGTTACAAAATGGGATTAATCATTTTAAAACTTCTTCATACTTGCAATTTACTTTTTAAGTTTTGTTATATAGATTGAGTTTTATATTCTTTATTAGGTTGTTAGATTTTAATAACTTCATTACCATATTAAATATAACTGAGTATAGATTATATTTAAAGATTTAAATTTTATAGTGAGTGAGTTATTCTTAAATTTTTATATTATTTTTCTAAATATTTATTTCATGTGAGATTAATTATGCTAATATACAAAGATTAAAACTAATTAATCACTTCAATAGGAAATAATGTACGATTTTATAAATCTCATTAGTAAATAACTTCATGTACTTTTTTTTAAAATAAAATTACATATAATTGTAACTAGATCTTTGATGGGACAACCAAGATTTTTTGAGGATGTTTTACACCATTATTTCAATTGAACAGTGACTTATTGTCTTGTAATATGTTTTTATTGATCATTTGATTGAATTTAATTTTGATGTGGTAGAGGAAGTTACATCAAGTCATAGTTTCCACTTTCCACTAAACATGACCCTCGCTATGATATGGGGATTTGTATTTTTTTGCGTAAAGAATGACATCAGGTGTTGCAATTAAGTTTCAAAGAAATAAATAATTCAGGTTTAATAAGTTAATATTATTTTAATTAGATGATAAAAAAATTAATAATGATAGTAAATAAATTAAAAAAAAGACCATGATAATTTAAAAAGAAAACTTTGAAAGTATGTAGTTGGATGAAAAAGAGGCAAAAAAAACTAGATCGAGTAATCTCGAGATAATGTGATAGACATGTAACTTTGGTAATAAGAGTCGAGTCAACTTGGATTAACATGTAAAACTCGTGGTTCAAGTTATGAGCTCAACATAATTTGCTAGAAAAAAAATTAAAAAAAAACTGCAAAACTATTTAAAAAAAACAAAATTAATGTCGAACAATAAGATAAAAAAATAATCTAAAAAAAAATATCGATCTACATTAACTTTTCAAACCGTGACCCGAGTAATTAAATCGAAAATATCATACATGAAAAAAATCAAAATCCAATCGTCAACAAATTAAGTGTGAAGGATTAAATAAAAAAAATCAATTACACAAAAGGTTCTAAAATAAAAAGTTGCAATTAAAAAAGTCAATAACACCTGGGTTAATCTGTAAAAACATAGCACCATAAACTATGATTGCAGATAAAATTGAAAAGTATCAAAACTTTTACAAAAAGGCTAAGAAAAAAAATTATAAATCAAAGAATGACCACATTTAAAAAATTATATATGAAAAATAAGAATTTTAGGATTAAATTGAAAGCAAATAAAACTTTAACAAATAGGCAATAATAAAAATTAGAATCCAAATGAATAAGGACTAGAGTTGAAATATCAACAACAAAGTGGACCAACTTTTTTTTTAGTGTAGGATAGAAAAAAAAAAGAAGAAAAAGAATGGTCGATAGGTGACAAACTACCCCGCCACTTCCGACATGAGGTTCACCAGGAGAAAAAAACGTGACAACGCATTCAAATACATGGCAAGCAAGCATTTTATGCCACAAGAAGGAGCCACACGCACCACCCAAAGTGCATGGATGCTTCCCACACACCATCAATATTTTTTTTATTAATTAATGTTTAACTGAATTAAAAGACCAAGATGACCTTGATTACACTATTCTAGAGAGTAATGAAATAAGTATATGTGTACGGTGTTTTTGCCGTGAATGATATATATTATTATAGCTAATCATTTTTGAGAATTTCAAACAAATGTCAACTATGTGACATTATATATATGAAATGACTGTATTTGAGGCTTGATGTATTATAATTAAACCATCACTAGATCAAAAAGTAGTTAAACTCGCTATATATATATATATATATATATATATATATATATATATATCATTGTACACCTATATATATATATACTTCTCATTAGGGAAAATGTATTTGAAACATCAAAAACCTTTTTCTTGCTTGTAGACTCCATGAAAACACCAAAACGCGCGTGTCCAAATGATTGCCATGAGAGCACCCCATGGCAATTATTGAATGAAAGAGCTAGCTTAGGAGTGCCAAGTTTGCTGTGACCAATATATAGTTATATAGGCACAATAGCCTCCGACTACAGGAGCTAGGGTTTCCACCAGCTGTTGTAGTAGTATCATGGACCTCAACAGAGGCCTAGAACGAAGAAGATTTCAATGATCAATATTCAATTAGAAAGCATATTCCAACCATGCAAGGGAGTACCTTGCCTAGCTGATGGTCCAGAATAATATCAGGAAATATTCTTTGGCATGTAAAGCTTGCAAAATGGGGCCTAATTTGTTGAGCATCGCACATAGTAATCACGCCGCCATGATCACCAGCTTGAAGAATTTGCTAAAACTTTTGCAAAGGCCAGTGATAATTTGTTTAGTTGGTTCTTTCTTCCTGAGGTCCTTGTTGTATCATTCAATATGGGAAAAAAAAGAGAGGATATTTGCTGCAGCAAGATTAATGGGGTGCAAAGTTACTAGCAAGTTGGAGTCCGAAGTCTTGTCTAGCTAGTTAGCAGAAAAAGTTATGCGCATGCAACAATGGAGCCAGGAAATTGGAGGCAGCTGGGGCAAATATAGCTACAAAAAGATTTTTAGGTTACAGCTCAGCTCAGTCTATTTATGTATTTTGAAGAATTTTCACGAGGGAGCCGGAAATTAATTAATAAAAAACTAAGTAAAACCTTGCGCAGATACTCAAAATTTGTTGTGGATTCTTACATTGAATTTACCGATTTATCCCTACAACATAAAAACATTTAGCTTGGTGAGGAGGGTAATTCGGTTTTTTTCTTAAGATACAAATATCATTACCAATTTTATAAGGGACATTCTGGTCATCTTATATTCTTATTGCACATTAAAATTACTAAACCACCCTTAAAAGTTATTTTCATTTAATTAGTATTAAAAGAAATTTTTGGTTTTTTATTTTATTTAAAAAATTGAATTGACTAAATTTTCCTAAAATCGAATTTTCTAAGCCTTGCATCGGTGTATATGTTATTTCCCATGATTTTTTTTTGTTGCTAATAAGTTGGGTAAGGTAAATGTAGTCTTTTTTTTAAGAAATTATTAAAAAAAAATTGTTGGCGAAATTATTGTGTGGGGTGGCCCGCGCTTTTCAAGTGGCGTGCGGGTCGTCGTCTTATGAAGGAACACCAACTTCCTCTACAATGTTGGAAGCTACACGACATCCTCTTCCATATGGGCTAGCACATGTGATGGTTACTGTAATGGTTTCTCATTATTTGCCCCTTTTTTTTCTTTCTTCCTTTTATCTCTTCCTCTCTTTTTAAGTTTCGTGCTGGCCATTAAAAAAATCATATTTGTCTTATTTTATAACATTTCAGGTTTAACTCTTAATTTTTTATTTTTTATTTTTGATTCTTAACCCTTTTATTAAAATTTAATATATTTTCAGTTTCATCATTGGATCTCTAATCTTGATTTTTATTTTATTTTTTCAAATTTGATTCTTATTCTCTTGATTTTTATTTTTATTTTGAATTCTTTTGTGAATTTGATTTTTATTTTCAACTTTTCCCTTCAATTCAAAATTTGATGATATTTAAGGTTTACCCTCAATGTTTTGATTTCTAATTTTGATTCTTATATCTTTTATCAAATTTTAAATTGTTTTCAATTTCATCCTTAGATCTATAATCTTGAATTTTTTTTTGTTTTTTCAAATTTCATCTTTATTCTCATGGTTTTTATTTTTTTTTGTTTTGGATTCTTTTATTAATTTGGTTTTTCTTTTCAATTTTGCTCTTTAATTCAAAACTTTAGGTTGCCCTCTTATTTTTTTATTTTCTCAAATTAGGTCTTTGTTCTCTTAATTTTTATTTTTTTTTCCTTTTATATAATTGATTTTTTAATTTTATTATTCGACATTTGATTTATTTGGATATGGTCTTCATGGTGTTTCCCATAGTTTTTAAATCTAACCTGAGAGTCGGTCTAGGGCAAGTACAGGTGGGTTGACTCGTGTTAACCCTAGTCAACCAAATCTTTTTATTTACAAAAAAATTAAAATGATGTTATTTTAAAAAAAATAATTAATGCGTTTTGACTCGATTTTGACAAGGTTTGCCTAGGGTTAACTTTATTACGGGTTAAATTTTTACTGTTTCACACCTCGTCAATTCTCCCTCAATTTCTTTTGAAACCCAGCCCAACCTAAACCTCATGTCGAATCGAGATTTAAAATAGTGGCTTTTTAGATAGGGTGCATCCAGTTTCGCCACTAGCTATGGTGATGGTTTGGAAAATCAACATAAGTTGATATTATTTTTTTTTCTAATTACATCCTCCAAAGTTGTTCATTTTGATAAATAATCTTTTTATTTTATTTTGTTTCCTTTTAATCAATTTATCTCCATCTAATGATCTAAACAACAGGTTTAGTTGAGTGACTTTAGTATTTTTTTAGGTATTGTCCTTTAAAATTAAGCTCTTTTTTTTTTCTTGTTTTGTCTTGTATTTGGTTTTCTCGTTGGCATTATATCACTCATGAGTTTTGATGACTTTACCAAATTTTACTGGTTCTTTGTTTTTTTAGATTTTTTTTTGTTCATTGATTTTTTTCTATGATATCATCCTTCTATGTTTAAATTCTTGGGAATTGGCTATTGTTATTTTTTTCAATTTTTTCTATGATATCAAGTCATGGATTTTTTCCCTACTTTAAAATGCACAAACATCAATTGAGCATCGCCTTTTTACGTTATATTCTATACTTGATAATCAACTATTAAAGCTAAGAGTTACATAGAAATCCATACAATTACTATACTCTCAACTTTTTTTTTTATGTTTTTGAACTTTACTTTTTCAATTGAATCTTTCTATGACCTAATTAGATAAAATTAGGCTTGAAATTATGATAAATATACCACATTAAAGAAAAAGACTCAAATATAAAAACGGAAAAAAATATACATACTCCGAATTCTCAATAATTTATTTATCCAAAAATTCATTTTATTTATTTTTTCTATCTCTAACTTTGAAAGATGAGAGAGAAAGTCACATCTAAACGATGATGAGAGAGAAAATCATTGATGTAACCACTTTTCAGTAAGATTTGTTGTTCTACGTGTCAACAGGTTGTATTCGACAATGAGAGTTTGATGGTGATAGTTTTTTTTTTCTTTCTAAACATCCCTAAACAAGGAGATCTTGTACCATTTTAATTTTTTTATTGTGGTTTTTTAGGTGTTTTGGGGGTGTTTTTAAGGTTGGTAAGTAGTTTAGATAGGTTTTTATAATGTTTTAAATATGTTTTTATGTGAAATAGGTTGAAAAATTATTTACAACCCAAGAAACCCCTTCCAATTTTTCCATCACAGGATGGTGGTCAAAATCTAGGATGCAATTGCCAATGTGTCATATTTTACTTTTTAACCTATTTCACATTGAAACAATGGAATCTCCATTGAAATAATGAAATCTCCATCGACAATTTAAACGCAATGTTATAGTCCTTGCAACCTCAATGTTTGTGAACCTGAAATTAAATAAAATTAGTAATATTAATTAGTTGTTCATAAATTATGTTATAAGTATATATAAAAAAAACTAAAACCTAAAAAACTTACATTGAGAGGTCATCCTTCCATTGTGCCTGGTACTTGCGGGTGAATTGACCCCGCTGTAAAGGCACACCGCTTCTGCGCTGTGAAACCGCGCTAGAAGAGGCAGCATCACAAGTTGGCGTAGATTCCTCGCCGTGATCAGCACCTAAGGATACGTCCTCGCTGCTAGAAGAACTAGCTGCAACCGTCTTCTGACGACGTGCTGTAGATTTCATTCTACGCATCTACACAAATGTATACGAATAATTACATAATTAACTTCGATTATTTAAAAAAAATTCGACAGAGTCTCCCCTGTACTGGGGGGTCCCAATTAAGTTGTCGACAAAATCATATTACACTTCCAATTTTATTTCACATCCCGATCCAATCATCCTGGATCTCAACCCAACTCATCATCATCAACACAACATTTTATTCAATAACATCATATAGAATTACA
>Ga0325404_1005974_pt1 | contig 12807 bp, 14 predicted proteins | sample PopdelMetagenome_18_FD_205664 | JGI IMG/M metagenome (GOLD analysis project Ga0325404, IMG submission 205664) | Populus deltoides microbial communities from Bellville, Georgia, United States - Xylem-Control-R1 | ecosystem: Host-associated > Plants > Phyllosphere > Stem > Wood/Secondary xylem... | reverse complement strand
ATACTAGATCAACGTAAAACTTAAACAAAAATTAACCTTAATTGACTTATAATCTAACTTGAAGTTAACTCTTAATTCAACAAGTACAAAAAGGAAACTTGGTTATAAGATTCTATGGCTTCACATCAATGGCTGTCACCCATCAATCAATTATTCATGAAAAGTTTGTTTGGCGCCGTGCTTTTACCGAAATTAAAAAGAAAGCATTAGAAGCATTAGTTTATACATTCCTCTTAGTATTCCCTTTAGGAATAATTTTGGAAAATTTGAAAAGAAAGCATTTTTTGAAACAAAATACGATACATGTTTCAAACTTCATTCACAGTAAATGAGTTCGAGTGGACATGAACTTTAGAACACGATAAAATTCACTTGAACAATATACAAGGCACTAATCTTAAACTACTAATGCTTATCAGCCATATTATTTTTCTTTTTTAACAAGAGGTGGTTCTTAATTAAACCATATATTACATACCAAGTACTTTTCTGACAGTCTTTTTACTTTGGATCTGGTGACGATCGTATGCCATGGCGCTTGAAAAATTCTCTGAATCCATATGCACTCTGGTCATAGTTGAACTGGACAAGTAAAGATACAAGAATAAGTTAGATGTTGCCATCAATGGCACACAAGGAAAAGACATTGTTTCAATAGAACTTCATTGAATCCTGACTTCTGATTTAGAGCCTGTTTTTCTTTGTGGCCAACCGCACAGTTGGCTGCAAAACAAATGAAGCCTTACTCTAGCTGCTTGTTTGTCTTTGTGGCCAACTGCGCAGTTGGCTGCAAAAAACAAATGAAGCCTTAGTCTAGCTGCTTGCCACAATGACATTGGGATCATTGTAGTATACATTACTTTACCTTGCTAATGGTAAAATGAAAATTCAGTTACCATTCTCAGTGAAAAAATGGGGTACAGGAATTATATATCCATGAGCAGCCTTTTTATGAAAAGATTTGAAGTTCCAATCATCTTCAAAAAAAAAAAAAGATTTACTAGCATTTTGCAATAGTAATATACAACTCCATAATTTCTTAATCTGTTTTGTCATAGTTTATTTAAATTTTCTTAACAAAATCATGACCATAAAACAATAAAACTATCATGCAGATGCAATCAACTAAGCAAAACACCACAGTTTCATCTACCTATGACTGTCAAGATACCCCTGTTTAATAGCAAATCGTTTCCAACAAACAAATCATACAAATTTGTGAACATTCTGTGACCGTTATTCTGGAAGAGAATGAAAGAGCGGAAAGAGAATCTATGATGAGTACTAGTCAAATTATCAACCCTGTGAAAGATAAGCAAGATCCAGTACTCACAGGTAGAACCTTCACAGAGTATTTTGTGATGTTTGGATCAGCAACCCTTCCCTGGTTAGCTGCCTGCACCAGGAGAACCATTATAATTGTTAATCAGCTCTGAATAGCAATGTCAATAGAGCATGCTGATAGTACCAATTTCCCAAGTGACACCTGAAACATGCAGGGCAATCTGATCCATTCTTTATTTGTTGTTTGAGGCACAAAAGGATCGGCTCAAATAAAAAAATAGTACAAAATTATTCCGTATCCAAAAAAGCTCATTTCACCATACCAAGAAAACAGCAGTTGCCCTTCGCTTGCTATTTGCTTTATTTTTTATTTTTATCTTGTCTAAGCAAGGCTGCCAAGCAACCACCAGCCCCAAGTAACCAAAAAAGCCTTTCATTAAAAAACCTATATCCCAACGCTAGAAGACACCAACATTATTTCTGTATCTGATCTTGCAGTAAAATTTGTAAGCTAAATGAAAGAAAGATTCTACCGAGTTCTAAACTTAAGCACTTAATAGACAATCACCCACCCCTCTTAATAACATGAGAAACAACCTTCGTTTCTAAACTTAAGCACTTAATAGACAATCACCCACCCCTCTTAATAACATGAGAAGCAACCTTCGTTTCTAAACTTAAGCACTTAATAGACAATCACCCACCCCTCTTAATAACATGAGAAACAACCTTCGTCTTCTACAACTGGTTAATGGTACGTGACATAGATATGGCATAGTGACATGAAGACCTTGAACAAAGAAATCAGTAGACAAGAATATATTACTTGTTCTGGGCTATGAAATATTTCAATGAATGGATATTCCTTCCTCTGCCGAGTTATACAAAAACCAGGATATTTTGGACATTCAACCTGGAAACACCGACATCAAAAATCATGATCAAAATATTAAGGATGCTAAATATGCTGTAGATGGTAACAATAAAACTTGTAAAATTATAAAAGATATGCCCTGACCCTGTACACATGGCTCTAAACATGCAGAAGCAGTACCAAAAAAAATTTATAGCATCTGATGCACACACAAAATGGGATTCCTATCATCAGAAGTATAAATTTTACTCTGGCATTTGGTGGCTTTCTTCACAAGCTTCCAAATGAAACCCATTTTGGGTGATCACTTAGGAAAGCTCATCCAAAAAGGATCCAATTCCTTGGGTTTCTATGTCAAAAATTTCTTTCAAATACAACCTTAATTTAAGACCATAATCTACCACTCATTTATTAAAAAAACAAAAGATAAAGATAAAACCATATCAGGTTTTGATCATTCCAATGATGTGAGAAATAAGAATTCTTTTAATACATTACAGGATGAACTCATTCAACAGAAACAACTTACACGCAAAACTTTTACATGTGGATAAAACTCAGCAGCAGCTTCCTCAAGAACACGGTCTAGGTGTTTGGTGTAATTGCCTCTGCATTATCAAAGATGGGTAGTCAGAGAAATGACATCATATTATGATGATTAAGGAAGCAACATAGTAGGTGGCCATTCACTTCCTGGTCACCTGATGGTAAAAGCAACAACCACCGGGTAGCCTTGGTGAAGAAGTTGGACAAACTCACGCTCTGATGTAAAGTGAATAACCCGTGATGGCCCAAGATCTTTAGGATACCCAGTATAGTACCTTGAATTTCAAATAAAAAAGACAAACAAAGAAAAGATAAGATGCCCCTTTGCTAAAATTTTTAAAGAAACAAGCCAGCTTCTTAAATGAATCTATAAACATTTGAAAGACAAATTTATAATTAGGGGGTTTTAAATTGAATCACAGTAAAAGAAATTGATCACACAGTAGTAAAAAAAAGGCAATACAACAAAACCCAATCACTAGAAGTAAGAAAGTGATACACACTGTACTGCATTAAAACATTTTACAAGGAAGGGATTTATATTGACAATAATAACTCTTACTTGCATGTTCCTCGTAGATGACCAAGCATTCTATCCAAAAATGATTTCTCCTCCATTTGATGGATTGAAAAGAACACACCTTTCAATTGTACTGCACAAGGCAAACATATATTTCTTGTTATTCAATGTAACAGGGTCTCTCTTCAACATACCAATCTAGAGAAGATACAAAGGCAGCCCAATATATCTTCAAGATTTGCATTCAAGCAAAGAACCTTTAAAAAACAATGCGAAAAGAGTTTCCCTTGTAGAGAATTAGAAATCAAATTAAACAAGAATTTGTTTTTGACATTTTACAAACAGGAATCAGGCAAGACACGACAGGAAAAAAAAAACAAAAAAATATTCATTGAGACATTTTATCGAACAGGTAACGTGCATTTTATTAACAATCTCTGCGCACATCAGACTCTATTAAAGAATTCAATGGACAAACAAGTTTTCTATTATTTTGTCCGAAAAATGCTTCAAGAAAATATTTTGAAAGGAAAGAGAGGAACCCAACGAGAGAGAGGCTGTTTTATCTGACCGTTAAAATGAGAGGGGCGGCGCTGCCAGTGAAGGAGCGCGCACGCGGGTGATTGTAGTTTAACTTGTGTGTTCAGAGTGTTTATAGTCTGGGAAAACTCGTTTTTAGTTCTTATTGTATTATTGTATTCTCAATTTCATCCTAATAAAATTAATTTTATCTTCAATGTATCTCATATTTCTCAATCGAGTCTTTTCGTCTAAAATTATCAAAAAAATATGCTACTTCTCACTCTAAAAACCATGATTTTTAAATTCAATATTATCAAGTGAATTAACTTAAAATCTGACTCAAATTTAATTTTTAGTTGAATCAAATAAGATATTAATTTAATAAACCTGGTTAGTCTGGTTACATTTTTAATAAATTAGTTGACTTAATTAAACACAGTCCAAACTCATTCAAGTCAATTCCAAAGAAGAAAGAAAAAGAAACAAAACACTAATGCTTTAATAAAAACAATTAACTTGGTGACCCAATAACTATGTTTTTCTGAGGGATTATTTCCACTTTTTTTTTTGTGAGGAGTGAGGAATAATATGAGAATGGGGAATGTTGTAGCTACCTTTTATCAGAGAGTCATTCGTCCTGAAATTAGAAGTAATTATGAGGTTTTTATTTATTTTGACTTAATATATATTCCAGTTAATTGTGAATAATTAGAGCCAAACACACAACAGCTACACTCGTGTAAAAATAATTTTCCATCTCATTTTCAGAGATAATTTCAATGTGTTGCTGACCAATTTCACAACGCGAAATTATTATTACATGAGCGACCTAAGGAAATTAACCTGACATGAAAAGCCATGCTCTTTTTATTGCTTATTTAAATTTGTATTTATAAATAGTAAGTTATTATAATATTTCCCAACAGGTTCACATAATGTGTCGGGCATTAAAATAGATTTTCCGGTTGCTGTTTAAAAAGAAATTAATAAATATTTTTAGTTATGGTTTTTAAAAAATATATTTAATTAAAACTATTTTAAAATAAATTTTTAAATACAAAATAAATAATTATTTTAACTTCAACAACATCAAGTTTTGAGCAAGCATCTGCGATTAGATAAAAAAAAAATAAAAACTACCTTAATACTAAATAATATCTGCGATATCTAATAAAGTGAATAACAGAAACAATTGCCCTAATACAGAAATCATAATACATGAAAAAGAAAATATATATATCTTAATACATAAATCATAAGCTCTTATTAAATTACTAAACAAATTAGCAAAACTTATGATGGGAAGAAACTAGGAGTATCTTCCATGCACTGGTTATCTTTACAGCTATTCCACGTATATATTTCGAACAAATATACCTAGCCTTGTATCTTATTACCACATGTTACAAAGAATATTATAACCATTAACCTTAATTTAGATGACAAACCAACCCTGTTCTATCGCCAATATCCCATTGCTACTACTGGGATCCTTACTTTGTGACCCCTGCTGCCTTTCATCAAAATTTCTCCGAAACTGTATGTTCCAGTTACTGATCGAACAGTGAGACTCACCGTGAACTTCCGTGATGCGCCGGGTCTCAGAGTCATGGCTGGGGGATTAGCTTCAATGGCAACGGCTGGTTGCATTCTGGCTGTGATCACATAGGTTTCTTCCTCCGCAACATTTGTGACTCTGCGAGTCACTGTTTGCGTTTTCACTAGATGGGAAACAGTGATTGATGGGGTGTTGAGATTCCATGGATGACCCATACTGTAGTTGCATGGTGTGTTTGTGTAGTTACGTATCTCATGGACATCGATGCCAGGAGTTGTGCACAAGAAACCCAAGTAATCCTCATAACCTGCAATAATACAAGTTAAAAAATTGAAGTCAGGAAGACATCTCAGGTTTTGGTTAGCTATAGAGGCACCAAATTAAACTGACAGATGCTTATAACTTCAGGCTGGAAACCACAGTGTGTCTGCCCTCATTTTACTACACTTACAAAGCATGGGGAAAAAATGATTCAGGTAGAGTCTGCTAGGGTTCGCTAAAATGGCAGGTTGCAAAATACATTCAAGTTCTTTGCACATTGGATCATTAACATAGTCTCCTCCAAGATCTTTTGTTATGTTTCCTTCTAGTTTCTGTTTTTACATCATAACCCTTTATAACCTCCAAAATTAGTAGCTATACATCTATACCGCCTTACTTGAGTTAAGATTCCTGATGGTCTTATGACATTATTGCTTAACACGCAGATGAAGCCATATACAACAGAGAAAACCATGGCTTTTTATCTTTGGCCAATGACCCAAATTTTACAGTACGGATCTGCAAAAAAATCCGCTGCAAAATTATGGCTTTAGTTTCTTTGCTACTTACTAGGTTTTTTTGCACCAAATCTACTTGGACATGTAGCCAAGAACATTCAAAGTTAATCCACTAGGTCACTTTGAAGGACTCCACATTGTGAAACTAAATTAGCAATAACTTGGATGCAATCAACCACTCCAAGCACATCACGAGTACACATCAAGCACGAGTATCATACCTGCATCAAATATGAGTCCGGGGTCCAGAGCAGCCCTTGGGTTAACATGACCACTCCCATAATCAAAGGGTGTCGCCATGACCAGCTTCATGGCTTCAGTTTCAGAATATTGCTGTGCTTGAAGGGGCCTTCCTGCTCTGTCCAGATTTGTTGATGTTGTCATTAAGGCTGATTTGATGGCAGCAGGACTCCAATGAGGGTGCTTCTGCTTTACAAGAGCAGCTATCCCTGCTATATGTGGCGCTGCCATGCTAGTTCCGGACATCATAGCAAATCCTTCTCCTGCTCAAAGTTAATAGATGCTTAGGATGCAGATATATCAATTCCAAGGAGTACAACAGTATCTCCTTTTTCTCCCCCATGAAGCTCGATATTCTCTTTCAAATTTTTATGATAAAAATAAATATGTTTTTTCAACTGCATAGAACATCTACTTCCTTAAACAGAACTGAGAAATAAAATATTGCGAGTTTAAAACGCTCCTTTTAAATGACCCAGATCCCAGATAAAATTTAAGTCAAGAGACTCTAAACGCCCCAATTGCCTCCTCACTCCCAAGAAGTTGTACAAAGTTCCTTGAATTGGTTGCTCTTCTAGACCAAGAAAATGTGATGCGAAACCAAAGATTATTGCCTTAATGAGATACTGAATTTGAACTATTTGTGTTCAGGAAAAAAAAAGAGCTACTATCTCACTTACCAACATAATTTGGCTCATCTGTTCCATTAGGAGACCAAGCCGCCCATATGAGAGATCCAGGAGCCAGGATGTCTGGTTTGAGAAGATCAGCATCTTGAAATCTGAAATCTTTTATGTTGGGCCCTCGAGCAGAGAATAATGCTACTTGTGGTGCTGATTTATGGAGAATAGGCTCCAAGCCATTCCCAATACTTCCTGTACCATTGAAACTCTTCACTCGTCCAGTCCAATCTCTTGGTGTAGAGGTGTTGTAATAGTCTATAAGATCCTGTAATGACATGATGCTCAAGCACCAACTCAAATTACTATAAGAATCCAACACAACTGCCAAAAATTTCTGTGTGATTTAGGGGGGTGGGGGAGACAAGACCATGAAGATATACAAGAATATAACAAGACAAAGGCAATATGAAAATACAAAATTTAAGATAAATGAGTGAGAAGTTACCATCGATTTTGTCACATCTGTGATTAGAATCCCAGGAATACCAACAGGGACAGGATCAAACTTCGTTCCAGGAGAAACATTTTCCACAGCAAGAACAAATCCAATTGCACCAAGACTCTTGGCTGTTTCTGAGACTTTCTTGATAGATGCGGTACCAACGACAAAATTAAAGGAATAACCACAAAGAAGAATGTTCCCCTCCACCAAGTTCTTGTTCAACACTTCTGGTCTTTGGCAGTCTGAAGGACTGTACTTCATCACTGAAGAATCAAGCAGTACATCATTTGCAGCAACCAAGGTATATGTTTGATTTGGATGTGTACAAGCTGCAGAAAACCATTACACCCATTTCACAGTTAGAATCAAGATACTGGTGGATAATCAAAGTTGCTATGCAATTACAAGCAAGAACTTTCTTAAAGAAATAACTATAAATTAAGGAACCGGACTGAGATTTCTTACAAACAAATAACAAAATTCATGAATTTTATGATGGAAAATTGTTGGCCTAAATAAGGGCATGTGTTCAACAAATACGCTCTTCTGAATTTGAGTAGGCAAAAACTGCTCAAATGTGGGCAAGCATATCAGGATTTGGGAATATTTAAAACATTTTAGTTCATCAACGGCATGTCTCTAAAGTTGGTCATGAAATCCACTCACTCCTAGAGGCTAGAATATGACAAAACAGACACTTCAGAAGATTTCCAGTTTGCTTCTAGACTGCTAAAGCTAAATTTTAGCTTGTAGAACAATAGATAAAGACATGAACCATTTTTTACTCACTAGGTAGATCCAAAGATTATAAGCAATTAGAATGACTAAAAGAAGTCATATTTATGGTGGTACCATTTTCACACTTGATTCCACTAGAAAAGGGGGTACCATTTGGTTCTTACATGGAGCTATAGAAAAATTCAACCATGGTCTGAAGAATATCAGTGTCAAGGTAAAGCCAGAAACAAAAGGAAAATGAAGCCACTAGAAACAACAAGAAAAACAAGGCGGGGGGGTGGTGAAAACATGAAATTACTGCTTAATCCACTTTAACAAAGGACAAACGTTCTATTCTAATCAATCTTCCTGACAAATACAATATGAATAGAATAGGTTGAGAAACTTTAAAGTTGCCACATTTAGTTTTTGCATCAACATTCTTTCTCAACTGTTGTTGAACAGTGCCCCGCATTACGCAGTTTCTCTTCCCAAAGGCTATCAAATTAGAAGAACCAAAAGCTCAAGTAGGTAAAACTTACGTGACAAACCGATTCCAGGTAAAATTTTGCCATTTCCCAGGAACAGATGGTTCTTGTATCTCCGGTCATCAATTGCAGCAGCCACAGATGTTATCCAAGGGCTATATGAAACCAGAGTTTTTGGAAAAGGACCACCATTTCCAGCTGCCTGTACAACAAATACACCTGCTTTCACAGCTCCAAGAAGTGTAGCATCAAAAGGGTTCAAATATGTTGTCGTCGTGGTCGCTGGAGGACTATTTGGACCCACTGAGAGGCTGAGTATATCCACTCCATCATGAACAGCCTATTCACAAAAGTTTTCATAGGTTGAATTTGTTCAATAAAGAGATAGCCGTCAAAAATATATTTTGTTTTATTTCAATAGCGAATAACAAATCCAGGGCAGGTGTGTCACATGTTTTGTACTCAGTTTAGCATGGAGATACAATAAGAAGATTTTTCTAGCATTAAAAAAAAAAGAGACGAGGGAAGCCTTTTCTTTGTAAATAGCCTCAGATCACTCATAGTACATAGCCATAAAAGGGCCCATCAGATCTCAGTACGGGGGTGTTTGGGAGTGTGGTAACGGTTGCTTTTCAAAGTACTTTTCGCTTAGAAATGCATCAAAATAATGTTTTTTTTTTCACTTTTTAAACTCATTTTTTATATCAGAGTATCATAATGATCCGAAAACATAAAAAAAAAATAATAATAATTTTAAGCAAAAAAAAAATTGAATTTTGGCCAACCTATGTTTGGGCCGCAATCCCAAATAGGGGCTGAAGGTGTTGATTATATTGTAACAAGGACAAGATTACAGGCAATATTCTGCTGCAAGACTTAAGCGTATAAGAAGATGACAAGAAGAATGACAAGTTGTGCAACACCATCCTCAAATCTGTTACGGTTGTTAGCAACCATATGAGCACACACCTGATCAATAGCAGCTACCACATCTGCAATGAAGCCTCCAAAAAGCCTATAGAGTGCCTTGTACACAGCAATCCTGGTCAAAAACAAGATTGAATGTCACATCAAAGAAAGGACATGATATTAAGATTTCAAAGGGAATATGATCAATAAGTTGTTCTTATGCTCACCTAGCACGGGGAGCCATCCCACTTGCTTTCCCAAATTCATGGCCATGAATTCTCACCGGAATACCATTATTTCCAGCTGCAATAGCTGCTGTGTGACTGGAACGCAGTTACAGAAAAAACAAAGGAAGTAGTATTAGATTGAATTTGTTTAATACAATTCTTTTTCTCTTGGTGCCAATGAAAATAGTTGTTTTTTTCTTTCACGTGCACTCCTCAAATTTTATTTTGTGAAACCATTAAATTGACCTTGTCATGCAAGCAATAGTAACAGATTAAAATTCCAAGTCTGATAAAAAAAAATAAGGATTAAATGATACCACAGTTTTTGGATAGAAATTGCATATATAGATGGCATAGGTTCTAACCTTCCATGCCCATCTCCATCCATGGGAGAAGCAAAATCAATGGAAGGATTGAATGCCCCAGCGGCAATTGCAGCTTCAGCAAAATGCTGGGCCCCGATGATCTTTCCGTTACAGAATTCTCTCTTGGTATCAGGATCAACTTCACATTTTCCTCTGTATTTTGGAAGAGGCCCATATGGGTCTGCATTGTGAGATCCAAAGCTTGGATGGCGTGGAAAAATTCCTGAGTCTACGAATCCTATTATAATGTCTTCTCCAGCCCTATCAAAGCCACCCCCTGTTGGCCAAACCCCAGTTGGAAGCCCCAGAAACTGTGGGGTGTGCGTTGTAAGTCTCCTCACCTTCCAATCTCTCTCAACAGATTTCACATCAGTGGTACGCCTCAGGGTTTCTGCCTACTAATATATTGGAACAACGTGAGGATATAAAAATAGAAAGAAAAATAATAAATCATTATTTCAGAATATCATTAGAGACAAAGGTACAAAAAGAGTAGTAATTCATGGTTTCACCTGATCAGGGGAAATATGAACTGCAAAGCCATTTATAAGATGTTTATAGCTGTAGAGTTTCTTGTAGGTCCCACGGTCAAACAGTGAATCAAGAAGTATATCATGTTTCTGTTCAAGGTGCTGGGCATAGGACGTGACCAATTGACTGAAAAATGGTACAAAGAGAGTGAATGAGTGGAGCAAAACAGTTTGAACCAATTCTATCTATTCCATCATCAATCATGGTATCAGTCTTTTATCTAAAAAAATCGTGAAGCAAGGTTATACAACGAGGGCAAAACAACAAAGAACCTAAATCAGAGCTGAAGGAATAAGGTGCATGAAACACCAATTGAAGAATGAGAAACACTTGAATAAGATTTCATGACAGAGTGCAAGGTTGCTGTTAGAATAACCTCAAATAATCTGTTCAAAAGAGTCCAGGGTCAAATGCTTGACTGGATAACTAGACATGCATGCATGTCTAACAACCACAACCAGTGGTTGATTAACGCTACCGAGCAGTAATTCAAATGGGTCACACAACCCTGTAAGATTTACACTAAAATCCCAAAGCAGTTATAGTCTACCAACATTGGCTGATGGTAAAGGGAAGGTCAATGATTGGAAAATCAGATGCAAAGAGAACATAAACATGGAACTGAAGACACATAGCACACAACCATTACAATGCGAGAGATTATTAGGTGAACTAGGTTCACCTAATAATTTTCTCTTACAATGCCCTTTATTTCTACTCTGACTTTCCTCCTAGGTTCTAGTAAATAATAGCTTACTGCCGGTGAAGAGGTATGATTTATCAACCTTTATGATCCATATCAAACTTTGAGCATGAAGTGAATGGACCCTTACAGTGCCCTTTTATTTATATTCTGACCTTCCTCCAAGGTGCTCATTACTAATAGCCTACTTCCGGTAAAGAGGGATGACTTGTCAACCTTTATGATCCATATCAAATTGCGAGAATGAAGAAGTACATGATCACAGCTCACAAATAACACATTATGATCATTTGAAAAACAACCGTTAAATTAAAGTTCCGAATAGTCATTTGAATAGGATGTTTCAACCAGAAAACACATTTGCCAGAATCAAGGATTAGTACAACAAAGCTACAAGCAATCAAAAGCAGAGAAACTTGCAAGTTGCAAGTACCTACCTGGTGGCGTCAAGCGTCTCGTCAGATTCCACGGCAGTGGCTTCAAAACCAGGTATGCCTCCTGTATAACTTATGACAGGCTCTCCCACCATAGTCACAATATAAACCTCTGCTTTCCCATTTATCAACAAAGCAAATAAGACAAGAATTGTACACCAAAACTCCACCACCCTCATTTTCACTAACCAAGTGCCAACTTCTGTTATCTCCCGCAATACCTGCACCATCCATCACAGTCAAAAAACAGTCAGCTCCATATTGTAACACATTAAACTTAAAATCTTTATAAAAAAAAAATCACGACAACCCAGTTTCTCTTTTTTTCTTTTTTCTTTTTTTGACCAAAGAAAATAAAATAATACTTATAAGTATAATAAGTTTTCCTCATCAAAACACTTAATTAATTAGTTAGTTAGTTAGTTAGTTAAAAACAACCCAAATCTCAACCACTTCAAGAACTTTAAACTCAAAAAAATAGTGCTACAAAATCACAGAAAAAACCCCCCATTAAAAAAAACAAAGAAAAGTAAAACACTTTCTATAAGAGATCAGATTATTTGCACAAACCACCTCTAAAATAAGACAGACCAGAGTTTCAAAGAATGAAATCATCAGTTCTTGATTGTCCCAGGTAGTAAGTTCCAAGCTTGAACACTAACGAATCAACCAAGCTAAACATTAACTAATATCACTTACCAAATACAGGGGAAGAAGCTGATCTGCTCAAAGTACAGTAACAGCCAGCTGTCTCTCTCTCTGTACTTACATTAACCACAACACACCAAACCAAACCAAACCAGATAAAGCAAGCTTCAGCAACTAAATCTGCAGAAAGAAAATCAAATCTATCAAGAACTTAAACAAGCAAAGAATCTACATTTCCTGGGGCACTAAAGAAAGATCCCATCAAATAAAATAACCCAAAGAGTTGATATCTTTACTCACAAAGAAGAAGAAAAGCAAATAACTTCACATTCAGATA
>Ga0325404_1005971_pt1 | contig 12808 bp, 16 predicted proteins | sample PopdelMetagenome_18_FD_205664 | JGI IMG/M metagenome (GOLD analysis project Ga0325404, IMG submission 205664) | Populus deltoides microbial communities from Bellville, Georgia, United States - Xylem-Control-R1 | ecosystem: Host-associated > Plants > Phyllosphere > Stem > Wood/Secondary xylem... | reverse complement strand
AATGACTACAACTAAGGAGAGATAGGAAAATAGTTTTTATGATGAATATTCAAAGTGTGAATTGATATATATGCACTGATGATCAGTTGTAAAAGACCTGATGATGAATGTTGACTTAGATCAATGTTTGTTCTTTTAATTGATTTTGATATTTTAATTTTAGTTGTTTTTTTCTTAAAATTATTTTATTATACTTAAACCCCCTATCTTTGTTCATATAGCACAATATTAGGTTAGATACTCTTCTTGGGAAGAATCCCTGCTCACACTTAATTAAGCCCAAACATGAAGAAAATAATAAAAATAACAAATCTGATATATAAACTAAAGTTGTTGCACTTAATTAAACAAAATAACCTAAGATAGATAAATTTTCTAATTTAAATAATGACATGAATGAAATTATCATCCTAGAAACACGAGTCTTTCTTGCCACCTTTAAATATCTAGAATAAGCTAGGAAATTAATTATTGAAGTTGCCTCCCCTTTAGTTTTGTAACAGCCCGGCCCAACATGTCGTATATTGTTCTCTTTAGGCCTTAACGCCCTCATGGTTTTGTTCTTGGTGACCCGAGCATTCTGGCCTAACGCCCCAAAACACGTCCTTTAGTGTGGTGGGCCCCACCCCTGTCGTATACTGTCTGTTTTGGGTCTCTCTCATACCTGGGTTGCCGACCCGCACAGTTTTAAACGCGTACAACATGTTAACAACCAACACTACTAATAAGGACTTGGCTCTGGACGCTCGCTTTCAATGTGGGATATCACAATCCCCTCACATTAAGACAAGTCATCCTCGGCTCTGATACCAAATGTAACAGCTCGACCCAACATGTCATATATTATCCACTTTGTGCCTTACCGCCCTTACGGTTTTGTTCATGGTGACGCAAACCCTCTGGTCTAACGCCCTAAAATGCGTACTCTAGTGTGATGGGCCTCACCCCTGTCGTGTATTGTCTATTTTGGGTCCCTCCCATACCTGGGTTGCCGACCCGCACGGTTTTAAACGTGTACAACATGTTAGCAACCAACACTACTAATAAGGCTCTAGCTCTGGACGCTCACTTCTGATGTGGGATATCACAAGTTTCTTTGTTTGTCTAGGATAATTGATCGTAGCTTTAAAAAATCTTCTCCAAATATGGAAACCCTTGTTGCCTTTCTTCAACCTTCCTTGTAAGATTAGGAAACCCCCTAAAATAAGCTAACCAATTTGTCATTAAATATCACCAACCCTTATTTTCTTGTGTAGCTATGATGCATAAGGAATCCTTGTAAGAAAAAGATTTTGGAACATTAATGAATTCTTTTCACACTTGAAAATTATGTTGCATCTCATTAAAGACCCTTATAGAATTAGGAAATTCCCAAAATAAGCTACCACATCCTTGTAAAAAAAGGATCATTGCCAAATAGAAAGTTCACAAGTCAAAAAGAAGTAAATAACAAGCTTGTTTTGACCTATATCGCAAGATCGTACTGAACTCTGATTGCCTGAAAGTTTACCTCAATATAGAAAAATACCTTTGGAATCTTCTGGTAAAGTTTTAGCTCGCTCCAATGATTTAATTTGGTGTTATTCTTGATAGCATAAAACTGAACAATAAGAGATTTTATACCAAAATCCAAATTTAACCTTGCTTGGATCGTATAATTGGATTTAGGAATCTTTATACTGTTACTTTTCCCACTACTCCTGGCATCATCAATGTACAGTTACGAACTTATTTATTGAGTATGAAGGGACCCAAATCAATCCTTTGGCTGCCATTCTCCCTGAAACTATTATATCTCCCAACCATTGTAGGAAGACTAGAAATGATATATCAATGGTTAACCTTTCAAGATTCATTGAAGGATAACCTTGGATTTAAGCAGCTTTGACATCCACGAAAGCCCAAGCAAATTAAGTGTTTTTATAGCATTGAAGAATCCACAGGAAGAGAGAGAATATAGAGAGAAACGCTCTCCTCCTTCATGGAATGGATTCCCTCTTGTCTGTTGGTGGCGACTCTTGCTGTTTGATTTTTTTTCTTGGATTTCCTTGTCCTGTTCCTCTTCTTCGTTTCCCTGTTTCCCCTTCAGTGATTTCCACCACATCCCGGTTTCCCCCTTCTTTTCATCTTTTCCCACATGTTCCTTTTTTTCAAATGGAAAAGAGCAAGCGAAAGGCTACTTTTACAGTAGCTCGTAGACAAGACGCTTTGCCTGCTCCTATTGTTGGCCCTAAGGATCATGATCCTGATGGTGATGGTTCAGAGGTTCTTGCCCAAACGGTTGTCACTGCTATCAAACCCAATGCAGTTCCCTGTGCACCCTGTCCAGATCCTTCCCCCTTGGCTTCGTCTCAGCCTCGAGATGTGGGTCTTAGTGCTCTCTACCCTGCTTAAGTGTTGGTGATTGCTTCTGGCTCTAAGTCTTTGGATGCGGTTCTGGTGAAAGATTGCTCTGTCGCTTCTGATGACGAGAACCTGGATGAGGATCACCTGGACTTCAAATTTTCACATGAAGAGTGTGATGACTACCCTCAAGCCCCTGCTCTGCTCCCTACTAAGAACTTACCTTTCCCTCCCCCTCTGCTACTTGCTGAGCAGATACCTTCCCCCCTCTAATGAAGAGTGTGATGCCTTCCTCTCCAACTTCTGGCTGTCGAGAGCGTGCACCCTACTCCGTTGCAGGTAACCCTCTCTCTGCTCCTAGCAGTAGTAAAAGACGAGACTTTTTCTTTTCCAATAAATCTACTATTTCCTATACCAAACTTCAAAACTTCTCACTTAATCATCTCTCCAAAACTTGTGCTATATCCCCTGAGGACATTCAACCAAAACTTGAAATTTGGAACTTTTGTGTTGTGGGCTATGTTTCTAGAAAAAGCCCCGGTTACAGAGCTCTAAATAGTATTATATCCAATGTCTAAAAATGGGAGGCCACCCTTACCATCCATGACTCTGGGTGGCTGGTATACAGATTTAAAATAGAGGAGGACAAGCTTACGGTTCTTCGAGGAGGACCCTATCTTGTGCATGGACAACCCGTTGTTCTGAGGCCTATGACAAAAATTTTCGACTTCTTTAGTGAAGAGATGTCGCGGGTACCGGTTTGGGTAAAGTTTCCAAACCTTCCTCTGTGCTGCTGGTCCCCAGTTTGTTTATCAAAGATAGCCAGTATTCTTGGGAAGCCTATTCAGTGTGACCAATTTACCTCAATTCTTTCCTATATGTCTTATGCACGAGTATTGGTTGAAATTGATCTCCTTGAGGAACTTTGACACTCAGTGGAGATTTCATTGCTTGAAGGTCTTACTCTGCACCAAAAGGTTGTCTATGAAACTCTGTCCAAGTATTGTAACTTCTACCGTGTCCTTGGCCATACTCGTCTCCTCTGCGCCAAAGCTGCTGCTACTATCAAAATTGTACCTTGCAATCAACCTCAGGCTCAGGATGGTCAAGCTGATAAAGGGACTGTTTTTAGTAGATTGGGTCCCCAGCCTCATGTTCCTTCTCTTCCTCCACAGGTGCAAGGCAATTCCCAAGACCACGATATTCCAGTGGCTTCTAGGAGGGACGATGGGTCAGAAGCTGATCATGTTATTACTAATGGTTGGGTTATTGTGCACTCTAGACAAAAATCCAGCAAGCAGCACAAAGGGAAGGCGGTGGTTGTATCTGAGCCAGTGTTTGTTGACAACTTTCCTGCTACTCCCTCTCCCTCTATTTGCATAGGTATAGTTCAAAACTCCCCTAAAACAGATACATTGGTGGCAACCCCTTGTGTTGGAGAAGTTCGGGGTTCTTCTCCTTCTCGAACTGCACCATTGGTTGTGTATCCTCGTGCTGGTGAGGCCCACAATTTATCCCCTCCTAGAACAAATTCTTTGGTAACTAATACCGGTGATGTTGATATGGCGGTAAATCTGTGAATGCTCCTCTCTTGGATGTGTCTGTCCAGTGTGGGGTCAGGACTCGTAACCAGAAGTAGCGTGGTCGTAGTGGAAGGGTTTCCCCTTCCCTTACAATACTATAATCATTTACAGCTGGAATATCAGGGGACTTAACAATCCCCTGAAGCAACATGGGGTTGTTAGCCTCATGAAGAAGCATAAGATGGATGTATGTGGGTTGCTTGAAACAAAATTGCTCTCCTCCAGAGTTGACTCTATGCATAAATTTCGACTAAGGCATTAGCAGTATTTGTCCAATGCAGATGTTACACGCACTGCTAGAATTGTGGTTTTTTGGAATCCATCTATAGTAAAGGTTGATATGCTTGCATCCTCTATGCAAGCTTTACATATTTCAGTAACCTGTTTAATTTCTCAGATTAGCTTTATGGCTACTTTTGTTTATGGCTTCAATACTATCTCTGCAAGACGATCTTTATGGGAGGATTTAAAGCGTTGGAATTCTAGCTGTCCCTGGATGGTTCTTGGTGACTTTAACTCTATGCTTTCCTTTACAGATAAACACAATGGTGCAGCTGTCTCTTCCTATGAAATTTCTGATTTTCGAGACTGCTGTTTTGATTTGGGCCTTCATGATATAAATTTCATTGGATGCCACTTCAATTGGACAAACGACTCTGTTTGGAGCAAACTCAATCGGGTGTTGATAAATCCTTCATGGTCCTCTTTCCAGCGTCTCACTCATGTTCACTTTGGATCTCCAGGTGCATTTACAGACCATTCCCCTGCAGCAGTTAGATTGGATCCATATGTGCAGGGTAGATGAAAGTTTAATTTCTTTAACATGTGGGCTACACATGATCAGTTCCTGCTGGTGGTCTCTTCTTGTTAGTCCTCTCCTGTATATGGTACTCCCATGTATATTCTTTGTCGTAGACTTAAGCTCTTGAAGGGGCTTTTGAAGGAGCTCAATCGCCTTCATTTTAATCATATTTCAGAATGTGTTTCTCGGCTTAAGTCTTAGTTGGAGCAACTCCAAAATGCATTCCAGCAAGACGGGGATAACCAACTTTTGTTTGCGTAGGACAAGTTTCTACGATCCAAGTTATCTTCTCTAAAGTTTGTGAAAAAATAGTTCTTCAGTCAAAAGATAAAATGTAATTTTCTTAAGCACAGTGACAAAGGCTCCAAGTTCTTCTATGCTCTCCTGGGCCAGAATCATCGGAGGAACTTTATTCCAGCCATTATGTGCAGCCATGGCAATCTTAGAGCATCATTACAAGAAGTGGGCAATGAATTTGTGTCTTATTACCAGCGGTTGCTTGGCTCATCTAAGACCATCTTTCCACTTGACAGTGCAATTATTCACTGTGGTCCATGTCTGCCAGCTAGTTCTCATGGTGTTCTCCTCACCCTGGTTTCTCATGAGGATATCCAAAAGGCAGTCTTCGGCATTGGAAATGACAAAGCCCCAAGTTTTGATGGCTACTCCTTTTTCTACAAACAAGCCTGGCATGTTATAGAAGGGGATGTATGTGCGACGATTCAAGATTTTTTTCATTCTGGCAGACTCCTCAAACAAGTTAACCATTCAATTATTGCTTTGGTTCTTAAATCAGCGAATGGTTCTTCTCCATCTGATTACAGGCCAATTTCATGTTATAAAGTTATCTACAAAGTCATTGCAAAAATTTTAGCAGGTCGTCTTGCTCATGCTTTAAAGGACATAGTCGGTCCCATGCAGAATGCATTTCTAGGTGGCAGGTATATGAGTGATAACATCAACCTTGTCCAGGAGCTTCTTCGCCATTATGGCAGGAAACGTTCATCGCCCAATTGTTTGCTGAAAGTAGATTTCAAAAAGGCATTTGACTTTGTTCAGTGGGACTTATTGTCAAACCTCCTTCAGCACCTTGGCTTTCCAGCCCATTTTGTTCTGCTTGTTATGGAATGTGTATCCACCGCATCATTCATTGTTGCAATTAATGGGGATATTCATGGGTTTTTGTTGGGGAAGAGTGGAGTCAGACAAGGAGACCCTTTGTCTCCGTATCTTTTTATCTGTTGTATGGAGTATTTCTCCAGGCTGTTCAAGTTTGTCTCCCAACAGGAAGGCATTCGGTTCCATCCAAAGTGTGAGGTGCAAGGTATCAGCCACCTTGCGTTTGTAAATGATGTTTCACTTCTCTCCCATGGTGACTCCTGTTTAGTTTATTGTCTACTTCAACAGGTCACTCTCTTTGGCCAGACTTCTGGTTTGTACATTAACCCGTAAAAATCATCCATTTTCTTCGAGGGAGTTGGCATTGCTCAAAAGCAATCTATTCTCACTGCTTCTGGCTTCAAAGAAGGGAGATTTCCTTTCATACATCTTGGGGTCCCTCTAAGTCCCCATCGGCTTTTTGCCAATCAGTTCTCACCACTTTTACAGGACTTGAAATCTTCAGTCCAAGGTTGGATTGACAAGCACCTTACAATGCTGGTCAGTTGGGGCTCATCCAGTCTGTTCTGTTTGGGAAAGTCCAATTCTGGCTTAGTATCTTCCTCATCCCTGATGTTGTGATGAGGAACATTATTAGCATCTGTAGAAATTTTCTTTGGACAGGTGACATCAGACGAAGTACCTCAGTTTTGGTTGCTTGGAAGTCTATTTACTTGCCTAAGACAGAGGGGGGGTCTTGGCTTGTTTAATCCTCGGGCCCATAACAAAAGTTTTCTTGCCAAGCAATTATGGAATATTCATTTTAAAACGGATTCAGTTTGGATTCGTTGGATTCACCATTTTTATTTGAACTCTAGTACCATTTGGTCTGTTCATGCACATTACTCTTCTTCTCCGTTGTGGAAAGCTATCATTTCTGTTAGGGACCTCCTCTTGCAGCTCTGTGGGGACTTTAAGTCGAGTATTACTTTGCCGAGTAGTTGGTCTACTGGTGCAGGTTTCTTTCTATCCCATGCGTATGATTTCTTCAGACCGGTTGGTTCAGCAGTCTCATGGGGCCGAATGGTTTGGGAACAATGGTCTCTACCTAAATACAGTTTCATCCTCTGGCTAGCTGTCTTAGGAAAGCTTAGGACTCATGATAGATTGGTTTTATCCCTACTGATCCCAATTGTATGTTTTGTAGGCAAGTGGAAGAGTCCCATAATCATTTGTTTTTTGCTTGTGAATGGACATGTTGTCTGTGGGCAATGATAAAATCTTGGTTGTGAATTGGGAGGACCATGCAAACTTTGACTAGTGCTATTCGTGGGTTACACTCTTAAAGGAATAACTTGAAAGCTTGGATGAGATGAGTTTTTCTGGGTATCACGGTGTATCTCATTTGGGAGGAAAGAAACAAGCGAGTTTTTGATGGGCAGTCTAAGAAGATTGCTATAGTGTTCAGGCGCTTTTAAATCCTTTTCTACATTGTCTTCCATTTCTATGAAAAGGATCATTTAATTCTGCATGTAGGCTGATTGGGTGGCCTGTTGTCTTTTAATTGTGCTGCTAAATCCCATGATTTGGTTTCTTCATGATTCATAAGAATCGTCACAATGTGTATGCATGGTCCATGCATATTGGTTTTATGTGACAAAATTAAGCTGCAGGGCCCACCGGGTTTTGTCTTCGGGTTGCTGTGCTCTCTTGCTTATGGCTGAGCTCTTCATCATGGTTTTTCTCCTTGATAATTGCTGCTACGTGAATGCATGGTACATGTATATTGGCTTCACGCGAAACACTTTGCTGCTGGGCCCACCTGCTTGTTCTCGGGTGGTTCATGATCTCTAGCTTATAGCTTCTGGTGTTTTGTGTAAATGGCGTTTAAGCATTTATGTGTTAATGGTCTGTCTTGATGGTTTGTGGAGGGCAGCTGTTTTTCTTGGTTATCTTTGGCACCTATAGCTTTTAGGTTCCTAAAATAACCGATGGTTTGTTTTTTTAGGTTATATGTTTTTTGTGCTTGCTGGGAGCCTATTCCCACTGGCTTGTTTTGTGCAGGTGTATATATGGCTTGTTGGTTTTCCAGTTAGTCTAACTTTTTGATCTATAAAATTCTAACATTTGATAAAAAAAAAAAAAAGACTGGAAATGATATATGAGATGTTGTATGCAACTACTTTATATTTAGATGATGAGCCATATGAAGGTTGAGAAACCAATATTCAAATCATTTTGGTGGCCTAATCAAAAGCCACTTGAGGAATTTATAATAGCTCAAGACTTAAGAACTTGGATGTTGTGAGGACTTACTATTTTTATTTTTTAAAAACAAAGAAAAGAAGTGTTACTCCCCATTAATGTCTATGGTAATAGCTCATATTGAGTCCATTTAACCTATCCCTTTTCACCATAACTATAAAAAACAGAATAGAGAAGATTCAGAGATTAAAATAAGCGAAAAAAAATGATAAGAAGAGTGGAAAGGATAAACAAGGAATATACTATAAAAAGATTAGATAAATACCCAGAAAAAAAAAAGGAGAAATCACAAAGAAACCCAAAAGTGGAGAGAAATAGTATAAAAAACACCATAAAAATATAGAAAACAAATAAGAGCAAATAGAATTAAAAAATGGGAAAGAAAAAAAAAAAGATAAAAAGTCCAAGTCTATAAAAAAAAAAAGCCTAGCCACGTATATTTGTTCACATCCACCACTACTTTAACCAAAGATATTTTTTTCTGCCTCTCTTTCTTCCATTTTAACATCCCCTACCAACCACGATTGACGACCAATGACCAAAAGAAGCTTCATTATCACCATCAACCATGCAGCCTTGTCCTCCTCACCGGTAACCTCAAAGAAAAGTTAGGGAATGAAGTGATCAGAAGAAAAAATAGATGATCAAAATAAAAACAAGAGTTTAAGTCCCTTTACATCACAACTCTAGGAGAAAAAAAAAAATAGAGAGAAGATTTGGAGATTGAGAGATAAAATAAAAGGGAGAAAGTGATAAGAAGAGTGGAAAGGATAAACATGTAATATATTATAAATATATCAGATAAATATCTAGAAAAGAGAATGGGAGAAATCACATAGAAACCCAAAAGTGGAGAGAAATAATAAAACAAAACATATAAAAAAATATAGAAAAAAAGATAAGAGCAAAGAGACTAAAAAAAGAAAGAAAAAAGAAAGAAAAAAAAGTTCAAGCTAACAAAGCAAACCTAGCCACCTATACTTGTTTACAACTACCACTACCATAACTGAAGATATTTTTTTTAGCCTTTCTTTCATCCCTTCGAACAATAACATAGTCGTCATAATCCCCTACCAAACCACGATCAACGACCAATAATAATAATAATAATAAAAGCTTCACTACAACCATCAACCATGCAACATGTCCTCCTCATCAATAATCTCAAAACAGTGTTTAGGAATGAAGTGATTAGAAGAAAAAACATGGGATCAAAATCAAAATAAGAGTTTAAGTCCTTTTACACCATAATTATAGAAAAAACAAGATAAAAGATCAGGAGATTAGAGATAAAATAAAATAGAGAAAGTGATAGGAAAAGCGAAAAGGATAAACATGCAATATACTATAAATATATTAGATAAATACCACAAAAAAGAATGGGAGAAATCACACAAAATCCAAAAGTGGAGAGAAATAATATAGAAAAACACAAGAAAAATATAGAAAACAAATTAGAGCAAAATGACTAAAAAATAGGAAAGAAAAAAAGTCCAAGCCTATAAAAAAAACCTTGCCATCTATACTTGTTCATGGCCACCATCACTTTAACCAAATATTTCTTTCAGCCTCTCTCTTATCCTTTTCAACATTATAACACAGTCACAACCATCCCCTACCAAACCACGACCGACAACCATTGATAAAATAAGCTTCATTGCCATCATAAACCATGTAACTTTATCCTCGTCACTGATAACCTCAAAGAAATGTTAGGGAATGAAGTGATTAGAAGAAAAAAAACAAGGGATTAAAATCATAACAAGAGTTTAAGTCCCTTTACACCATAACTATAGAAAATAGAAGATAAAAGATTGAGAGATAAAATAAAAGGGAGAAAGTGATAGGAAAGTGAAAAGGATAAACATGCAATATACTATAAATATATTAGATAAATACCAAGAAAAGAGAATAGGCGAAATCACACATAAACCTAAAAATGGAGAGAAATAGTATAAAAAAACACTAAAAAAATATAGAAAACAAATAAGAGCAAAGAGAATAAAAAAATAGGAAAGAAAAAAGAAAAGAAAAAAAGTCAAAGCCTATATAAAAAACTCAGCCACATATACTTATTCACAACCACCATCACTTTAACCAAAGATAATTTTTCTAGCCTCTTTTTTCATCCCCTCCAACATTAACACAATTGCCACCATCCCCTACCAAACCACAACTGACGATCAGTGACCAAAAGAAGCTTCATTACCACCATCAACCATTTAACCTTTTCCACTTCACCGATAACCTTAAAGAAAACAACATCTTCTGTTATCTTTATCTCGATAGTCAACATGCAACACCACTTTTTTTTTAATCAAATAGCCTAACCACTACTTCCTTTCTTCTCCTTTATCAAAACTAAAAGAATTAATTGCTACTGCAACTTGTGGAGGTTAGGGGAACGAGAAAAAAAAACAATAGAAACCAAAGCTTTCCCTTTATCGATTTCTCTTCTAGAGAAGTATTGCACTTTATCACTGATATATAAAATAAGTGAAGAGAAATCACCATTAGTTTCAGATGGTCACACTCCTTTATCTTGTGAGTGCATGGATCCATATGACACTGGTCATGGTAGTGCATATAAGCATACACCACCATATCCCAAAATGTCAACATTGCCTTGCTTTTTTCAGCTCATTTTGGTCAATTTTGATAGTTTTAGTAGGTCATCCTTTAATCCAAAATGAAATTTTATTTGCTTTGTATAATTGGTAAAATGATCTTATTGATTTTTGTGTGACTATTGTAAATATTTGAATGATTATGATATATTATATTAGGTGGGAGCCCATGAGGCTATGAAGTCATCGGGGATCTATTTTAGAAAGTAATAAAGTGGAATCAACACCCCATAACAAGGTTTCTGTTGTTTATTTTTATCAAATGATCAACTTATTGACAGTATGACCTTTAACCAGGTTTGTGAATCAGATGTTGAAATTTTGTTATTTCAAATAATAAATAAAATATTTTTAATTTGCTTTATTGATTTATGTTCAATCCAAGGATAGTATGATTCTTAAATGGGACCTATTCTTTAAAAGTTGAAAAAACGTTATGTTTTAAAAGCTATATATATGTAATATTGTTTTCTTAAATGTGAATTTGATTTGTAAGTTAAGGGTGATGTTGGCCAATACCCTATTGATTCTCTTTCCTATCATATAGTAAATCGTTATCTTACCAATGGAATTGCCTTTGAGGTGACAATCTTTATTTTTTAAAATAATATATACACCATGTGATTTTAAAAAAAAAAATTCCTTTGTATTTAAATATTTATTTTATCAATATGTGCGTATGTTTTCTTAAAAGTTTTCATGTGTTAGGATAGTACCCCATCATTGTAAGTGAATATAGGTTAGGTCAAGATGACCCCACCAAGGCCCTTTTAAGTATGAGTAGAGGCCTTTAAACTCATTTTAGGTTTAATTAAATAAAATGGGTCTAAGCCTAAATTGATTAGACTTTTTGTTAGGTTAAGTCTCAAATCACTATTATAGAATTAGTTGTTTTTTAGCATAAATATTTATATTAATTTAGACAAAACTATTTTTACAAAAGCATAATATGTATCTTTGTCATCAAAGATAAACAACAATGTATCTTAACTTAGGTATGATGTATAGGTGATATTTATCTTTTCTATTACATAATTAACCCCTTATTTAGAAATATAAAGACTGGTTAGGGTTCCTAACTACTATAAAACTAGGTGGTGAATCATGTTTTTAACCTTACCCGTACCAATCCTAGATCAAGATCATTGAGATTTTTCTTGTGTCAAAATGACTACTCTGTTGTGGAATTAATATGGATTAAGCTTAGTTTGGTTGTTTAAAAATAATGTGCTTATTATGCCTTTTATTTTTATATAATTACCAATATTGTGTGATTTTATTTGATGAGTTTTTGTGCTCTTGTTTATTTATTTGTTTATTTGTTATTTTCATATATTTTATTATTATGCATATTGGATTGGATGTGGACTTATATCCATGCACTTATTCCACAATACTTATTTGCATATACATCACTTTAGGTTAGTATGAGAAATTACATGTGCCTTGATGGTTTTTGCCTTAGGCTAACATGTATTAAACCTCATACTCTCGTTAAAAGTCTATATGGTCATGATTAGTAACTGATTTATCATTGCCTCTTTTTATGCTCTTTACACCTTGTAGGTGCCATGTCAACCTTTTAAGGTGTGTTTACCCAAGTGATCGTCTTTCATCCCTTCCAAAAGTAACATAGTCACTATTGTCACTGATCAAACCACTATCGACAACCAAAAGAAACTTTGATGCCGCCATCAACCACGCAACCATGTCCATCTCATTGACAACCCCAAAGAAACATAACGACTCCTCCAATTTCTATCTTGATAGTTAATCATCAACACTACCTCATAACCCTTTTTTTTTTTATCAAACAGCCCATCCATTACTATGAAAAAATCAATAGCAATTGCAACTAGTGGAGGTGAGAGGGAATGAGAGAGAAATAATATAAAACAAACCTTTCCAAGCCCTGATCTTTCTTTTAGAATAGTAATGGACTTCATCACCAGCATAGAAAAAAAAAAGGAGAGAAAGTCACACCAATTCCTATGAGTCACACTCATTTATCTTGTTGGTGCGTGAATCTATATACCACTAATTATGGTAGAGCGTGTGTGTAAACACCCAAAGGAAAATATATATATATA
>Ga0325404_1005962_pt1 | contig 12820 bp, 10 predicted proteins | sample PopdelMetagenome_18_FD_205664 | JGI IMG/M metagenome (GOLD analysis project Ga0325404, IMG submission 205664) | Populus deltoides microbial communities from Bellville, Georgia, United States - Xylem-Control-R1 | ecosystem: Host-associated > Plants > Phyllosphere > Stem > Wood/Secondary xylem... | reverse complement strand
TGGTTTAATTATAAAATTAAAAGTATTTATTTACACTGTAGTTTTATACGTATCTTTTTAAGAATTCTTTGTTGAAATCTTGGTATTAAGAAACTATTTTCTCATGCATGACAGTTGCCACTGGGGTAATGCAACCACCCTTGATTGTCCAATAACTGTGGTGATAAATCACTGCACATTATTTCTTTATAACAATGCATAATGTATTATTGTTTGCTTTTTTTTTTTTTTTTCAAGTTTTCACCCACATAGATGATGAGATAATGATGTAGCCAACCTAAATTTCAAAATGCTGGACAGCAAACTGAACATGAGAGAGAGAGAGAGAGAGAGAGAGAGAGAGACCCCACTGTCTGATCATTGATTCCAGTTGGGCTTACACAGAAACCAACCTCTTTTTTTTTTTTTTTTTTAACTCGGTGAGGAGTTTTTCTTTGAAAAAGTAGTTTCTTTGTTTCATTCTTGTGTATTGATGGATGGATGCTCCTACTAACTTTTGTGCTAATACACAGAGCTAGAAAGAAAGAGAGATGTAAGGAAGGAAACAGCTATGTTTTTTCTTACCTCATTAAACGATTCCCTTACAGCTTCCTAAATAATAACTGAGCTTTGCCTCAGCTTCCTGTTTGCTATGATTAGTTTCTTCATTTAACTTCTCTCTCTCTCTCTCTTTCTCACAGACAACAAAAAAGAAAAGATAAAAGAAAAAAAGGTGCCTGTTTTGATTTGGATTTAATGCTCTTGCAGAAAAGAAACTTAGTATTGAACCATAAAGTGGAATATATCATAGATCAAAGAAGGTGGACCACTTTGTTTTTCCTTGCAAATTTTGCGCTCTAGCTCCTGCCTTCTAAGTGGGTTTTGTTTTGTAAAGTATAAAGGATTGATTTTGATGAGCTTTCCCAGGTGGATTCTTACAGTGCTTGAGTCTGTCATTGGGAAAAGGGGGTGATTTTGATGAGTTGTACTGGTGGTGGAGCTGGGGTTTTTGTCAAGTTTTCTAGGCTCTTTGTGAAGAGACACAGGTGGGAGTTGGTGAAAATGTCTATTAATTGCAAGCTTTCTGGTTCAAATGGCACATCACAAGAAAGTTTCAAGCTGAGGAAGTCAAAGGAGGTTTTGCATGAAACTAATTCTGCTAGGAAATGGAAGAGAAAGTTTCTGCTTCCCTGGTTTTTAGGTGTTGCTGTTACTATAGGGAGCATTTGGCTTCTCTTGAGCTTTGATAGTGGGGCATTGGGAAGGAAAGGTCAGAGTCCAGATTCGTGTGAAGAAGGAGCTCAGGTCTTGCTTCGCCATTTCAATGTCAGCAAGAACCAGCTTCATGCTTTGGGTTCTTTGTTCTCTGATTCAGATCAGGTTCTTTGTTTATAGCTCTTTCACTATATATATATACACTTTGTTTTTGGTTTTAATCGTGTGCTAGAATTAGTGTCTGTTGATTGCTCCTGTTAATTAGTCTAAAAGCTCATTTCCTTGTTATTATTGAATTTGAAATTTATTCTTCTTTGATTAACTTGATGAACATACGAGTAAATTGTGCATTCTGGAATTAAATTAGGACGCAAAAGGACTTGTTACTGTACAAATTGTTAGATATGTATTTGTAGAGATTACATGCATACATATATCATGAGTCTTGTACCTTTTCATGCATGGGCGGAAATATATGGCTATCATATGCTGGGATAGGGAAACCAAATGACAATTTAAACACATCTTTTTAAGTATGAAATTAGCAGAAAAAATTGAAGGAATACTTTTTGGAAAAGTTGCTGGAGAAGTATCTTGCATTTCAGAAATAGAATGCTTGGTTAAGAACTTATTTTCACTGGTCTGTGTTTTGCAGGTAGCATCCCTTGATTGTACCAAGGAACCAGGACCGGAAATGCTAATAAATGATGGCATTGCCTGTGCACTGAAGGTACCATGTTCAAAGAAGCAAGAATTTCAACAGCACATCAGATGGGTCGCTGAAGATGTAGGGCCTAATGGAAAATGCCCGGTTCAAGATGAGAATGAATTCAGGAAGCTTGATCGATCATTGCTGGATGAGTCTGCCTCATTTGTTTCACAATCTACAATTTCATCAATTTCACAGGATTTTGGAAAGGTAAAGCCTTGTTGCTGAAGCAGTTGTATATGTATGTCTCTTGCTTGAAAGTTTCAGAATTCTTGTTGTCAGTATTCAGTGTCCTGAACTTTAGTGCATTTTGAGTATATTAAGCAAATTTTCACACACTGCATGCATTCCTAACACACAGACACACACAAAAAAAAAAAAACAAAACACCATGAAAGAGGGGAAAATATATATGACTCTACTGAGTGGATAATTAAGAGGCTATGCTTTGTGTTATGTTGTGGTTCTATGCTGCATCGCATCAAACCACTAACAATACGGAAATCCAGTAAAAAAAGTTCTTTTATATTTTTTGGGTTTTCGATTTGTCTCTGAGTGTCTTGAATACACAAAGTTAGATAGTTCAGCAGTGTAATTGGCTCACCAGAATATCCACCAAGTGAAAGATGAAAATATGATAAAAATAATTTCAATGTAAGAAATTTGTCAGATGTGCTTACAAAACTCTGTTGGAGGTTCTGTTATTGGATGCTTCAATCTATTTCAAGTTTGAAGCTTGTGCTTAGGTACTTTGGTGAAATTATCATAGCTGCATGACATTTTTTCAGTCTTCTGTTTGAGTTACTAACTGCACTGCCAGGATCATGCACTCAACTTTCTTCATTTCTACAGTAAGTATAAAGAGCTGGAAAGTAGCCTTTAGACTTGACAAAATTGATGCAAGAGAAATATGTATTTCATTACTCAAAGAAAATTGATTGGAGAAATCAAAAGCTTATTATACCTTTGAGTGATGCTACATGGGTATTTTGTCTCTTGGGCTATTTTGACTTTGGTCATAATATTTTGCAGAGAAGGGAAGTGGACTGTGCAGAAGATCATTGTAAACTTTTTTCATTTGATTTGGTAAAAGAATGCTGGTGGGTCCTTGTTGGAATGATAGTGAGCTGCATACTATTGGGTTATAACTTAAAATTTTGGAGGAAGCAAAATCAGAAGCTAGCTCAGCTGGAGCCAGTGCCTCAGCAGCGGCAACAATTGTTGCAGATGAATCAACATCAACTATCCCACAGTCCTCCTAGAGGTGCTGGCAAGTGGAGGAAGAAACTTCTTATAATATTTGTCCTGCTTGGAGTGCTTGTATCTATTTGGTTGTTTTGGCACTTGCATGAAAAGATAATATCAAGGAGGGAAGAGACTCTTGCTAACATGTGTGATGAACGGGCACGGATGTTGCAGGACCAGTTCAATGTTAGCATGAACCATGTACATGCCTTGGCTATCCTTGTATCCACCTTTCACCATGGAAAAAATCCTTCTGCTATTGATCAGGTGATATTTGGCTTTCCATATTTGTTAATCTGTTCTAGGAATTGTGTGTATAAAAAATAATTGGGAATGAACTTGTACTAATTGCATTTCCTTCATTATATAAATCATGCAAAACCTCTATTACAACAAGATGCTATGTTAATGTCAAACTTATGCTCAGGGACCGGAGATTTTAACTGAAGAACTCAAATTGTTACCATATAGGAGTACCAAGCAATGCTCGGAAGAAAAATGATCTTACCTTGAACTCTCTTTTATTTCACAGAAAACATTTGGTGAATATACCAAGAGAACAGATTTTGAGAGGCCACTTACTAGTGGTGTTGCTTATGCTCTAAAAGTTCCTCATTTAGAGAGGAAGCAATTTGAAGAGCAGCATGGATGGACAATTAAGAAAATGGGAACGGAGGACCAGACTCTAGTCCAAGACTGTATTCCAGATAAATTGGATCCTGCACCCATCCAGGATGAATATGCACCTGTGATTTTTTCTCAAGAAACAGTCTCTCATATTGTCTCAATTGACATGATGTCTGGAAAGGTGTGTTTCCATATAGTATACATAGCTTTGTCATTTCAGTTAATCTGTTTTCTTTTTATCCAACAAGTTCTTTTCCCTTGTAGATAAGCATGATTACAGTGCATGTACTTGATCATAATTTCTATTTGACTTCCTGTATTTTTATTTTTTCTACGAGTATCCGGACTTTTAAAGAAGGACAGATGAAGTGCTTTTGTTCCAAAAATACCCTTCTCAAGATTTGATTAAAAAAATTAAATAAATGTGTTGTGATATCTAATTTTCCTATTGCAAACCTTCCATTCATCAGGGCTTCTATATGTTGTTTGGATGATAAATTAAAATTTAAATATGTTCAGTGTATGGTTCCAAGAATAGAACCTATTGCTTACTCTTCTTCTGTTTGAGGAAAGCAATAAGGGTTGGATTAGAGCTGTTGATTCATATTTAGGTAAATCCTTAGAATTTTAGTGATTTTGGAACTATGAAGCTGCTTTTCTTAAACGGCTAGTTTTCACCTCTCGTGCAATAGAGCCAAATTAGTTGATGCCAACCATACTAGCACCTGGGTAATAATAAATCTACACTGTTGCATTAATTTTTAATATAAAAAACTAATAAATGTTTGAAGATGGTATTGAAGAAAGATGTGGCTCTACAACTCTGGATGAGTGTTATACTTTTGTTGCTTCTTTAGCTTGTATGTCAAGCATTTTTTTGAAGGAAAAATATTATATGGATTTTGGCAGAAAATATAGGTTTCTGTTTATATTCAAAACCTTGTTCATCTTGCACAACTATCATTACAGGTCAATATGAAGAGCATCTGCTAGTTGATAATTGAGATGCACACTGAATTTTATCATAATATATCAAGAGATACAAGTTCAGAAAAAAAATATTTATATTAGAACATTTCTTCCATGTACCTATATGGAGTTTGTTCTAACAACAATTGCCATATTTATATAGGAAGACCGCGAGAACATCTTGCGAGCAAGGGCATCTGGAAAGGGAGTGTTGACATCTCCTTTCAAACTTTTGAAATCGAACCACCTGGGAGTTGTACTCACATTTGCTGTCTATAATACTGACCTCCCTGATGCTACACCAGAACAAAGAATTGATGCCACTGTTGGGTAATTCTTTCTTCCCCAAATATTCTTGGTTTCTTGCACATGATATGGTGACTTCAAATATTGTCATATGGTACATTTCTTTGAGATGAACTTAACTTTTAATCTGGGCTCGCTTCTTATAAAGGTATCTTGGCGCATCTTATGATGTACCATCTCTAGTGGAGAAGCTTCTGCACCAACTTTCCAGCAAGCAAACAATTGTCGTGAATGTTTACGATACAACTAATGCAACCGCTCCCATTCTCATGTATGGTACTGATGTTACTGATACTGGCCTTTTGCATGTCAGTAGCCTTGACTTTGGTGATCCATTGCGGAAGCATGAAATGCATTGCAGGTTAGTTCTCTTAGTGACAAGGTTTAGATTATCACAAAGATGAGTGATCAAGAAATCTCCTCATTTCCATTGGGTACAGGTTCAAGCATAAACCTCCTTTACCCTGGCCAGCAATAAATGCATCAGTTGGGCTCCTTGTTATTACTCTTCTTGTTGGCCACATCTTTCATGCAGCCATTAATAGGATTGCAAAAGTTGAGGAGGACTATCGTGAGATGATGGAGCTCAAAGCTCGTGCTGAAGCTGCGGACGTGGCAAAATCTCAGGTACATTTCCTGGTCCTTTTGATGGGTTTCATCCTATAAATATGGCTTCTACTCCTTGCATCTTTATTTATCTTCTATTTGAAATACTATTACTTAATAAGTTCTACATTCTTCCGGCAACTGAAGTATTCTCATCCTTGCAGTTTCTTGCAACTGTTTCCCATGAAATAAGGACCCCAATGAATGGTGTTTTAGGTAATTAGAAATGTGTTGTTTATACAATGCATATCCTGCCAATATGGAAAAATTAATATCTAAATGCTCCGTCCAACATGTTTTAGGTATGCTGCAAATGCTGATGGAGACTGATCTGGATGTAAACCAAATGGACTATGCCAACACTGCTCATACTAGCGGAAAGGATCTAATTGCACTGATTAATGAAGTTCTAGATCAGGCTAAGATAGAATCAGGCCGGCTAGAATTGGAAGCAGTTCCCTTTGATCTGCGTTCTGTTCTTGATAATGTTCTATCACTATTTTCAGGAAAATCCAATGAAAAAGGGATTGAGGTACATATATGCAACTCTCTTTATTGCTCATTCTCTTCTCCTTTTCTTGGCATTGCTGTCATTTCTAACCCAAGCTTGTCTCCAATTGTTCTTTTGGGTGAGAGAAGTTGGCTGTTTATGTTTCTGACCGGCTCCCTGAAGTTGTTATTGGTGACCCTGGACGGTTTCGGCAGATAATTACAAATCTTGTTGGAAATTCGATAAAGGTTGGTTTCAGCAAAATAATTATGGCTACATTTTTTGTTCAATATGTGAAATAATGTTTAATACAACTGCCATTGCTATAAGCTACATATCTACTTGTGGATGGTGTCAGATTGATGATTCATCACTATAACTAAAAGCTTTGTATATGCAGTTTTCTATTTGTATGTAACATCTTATTGGTTGTGCAAATTTGGTTCACTAATGTTTTCCACTGTTATACCCTCAGTTTACACGCGACAAAGGGCATGTGTTTGTTTCTGTGCATCTGGCAGATGAAGTGAGAAGCCCTCTTGATGCCAGGGATGCAGTGCTTAAACAAGGCCTGGAGTTAGTTCAGGATACATCAAGCAAAGTTTATGACTCATTGAGTGGGTTTCCTGTTGTCAACCGATGGAAAAGTTGGGAGAAATTTAAAAAGTCAAGCTGCATAGATTCTAGGGATGAACCTGAAATGATTAGACTACTAGTTACAGTTGAGGATACAGGAGTGGGAATACCAGAAGATGCACAGGGAAATATTTTCACACCTTTTATGCAAGCTGACAGTTCCACTTCACGAAAATATGGTGGAACTGGAATAGGATTAAGCATTAGCAAATGTCTGGTGGATCTCATGGGTGGGGAGATTGGGTTTGTTAGTGAATGTGGCATTGGCAGTACCTTTTCATTTATTGTTTCTTTCAGAAAAGGAGAATCAACTGCTCTGGATACAAAGTGGCAGCCTTATGATCCAGCTGTTTTGGAGGTCCGAGGAAGGAGAGCCCTGGTAATTGATGAAAGAAGTGTCCGAGCTGAGGTCACAAAATATCACTTGCAGAGGTTGGGAATAACTGCAGATGTAGCTCCCAGTCTGAAGTCAGCATGTGCATATCTATCTAGTGGTTACTGCACAAGGTACATTCGATTTTATTAGCATAGTTGTGTGAAAATTTGAGGTTGGCTTGAATGTGATTAATGTTAAACTGTCATGAAAAAAAACTCTTTTTATCGCAAATGCCAATCCATGCTTGCAAAAATTGTCATCTTATCTCACAATTAGTGAAAAATTTGGAAATTTATGAAAGAAAGTTACTACTTGATGAGTTTCAGAAAAACATTACTGTCATATGATAATCAATTTGATTTTCTGATATGCGCTTAATTCCTTTTAACAGTATTCCAGCAGATTTGCCTATAGTTCTTATTGACAAAGATGCTTGGGACAAAGAATCTGGCATTGCTTTCCATCATTTGCTGAAAATGCCCAAGAAAAATGACGGGACAGATATCCAGGTAGACCTTTCAAAGATTTTTCTCTTGGCTACCACCATCAGCTCTGATGAACGCTTAGAGCTAAAAACCTCTGGTTTAGTAGATAATGTACTGGTGAAGCCTCTTCGGTTAAGTGTCTTAATCGCTTGCTTCCAAGAAGCTTTTGGAAGCGGTAAGAAGAGTGAAGTAAATAGGAAGAAACCACCAGCACTTCAGAATTTATTGAGAGGAAAACAAATTTTGGTGGTGGATGACAATTTGGTAAACAGAAGAGTGGCTGAGGGTGCTCTTAAAAAGCATGGAGCAATTGTTACCTGTGTGGAGAGTGGCAAGGCTGCTTTAGAAAAGCTTAAACCACCACACAGTTTTGACGCTTGCTTCATGGATTTCCAAATGCCAGAAATGGATGGGTAATCTCTCTGTTCTAATAGAATAATTATGTTTTTTGACTTTCTTTCTTTCATTGGAAATGTTCAGTCACGGATTCCTACATCCAAAAATGATTCATAGTCTGTAATCATTATGTAGCTTTGAAGCCACACGTCAAATCCGGTCTATGGAGAGTCAGTTTAATGAGAAAATTGCATCTGGGAAAGCATCAATGGAGCTACTTGGAAATGTAGCACATTGGCACACACCAATTTTGGCAATGACAGCTGATGTGATTCAGGCAACAAATGAAGAATGTCTGAAGTGTGGGATGGATGGATATGTGTCAAAGCCATTTGAAGATGAGAAGCTTTACAATGCTGTGACACGGTTTTTTTAGTCAAGTTGGTAGAGTGGATTGACATGCTAGAAGTTGCTTACATCTCTTCAGCCTGCTGGCTGATCCATGTATTTTGGTTGACCCTAAATGCATTTGTTTGGCCAACTGGCAACAAGCCACTGCTACGAGGTCATGGAAGGAATGGTCGATGCCACATTCTTCTAATCTTTCCACCCCTCGTAATTTCTAGCATCATGGTAAGTGTTTTCCAATGGTCATGCATATGTGCATCAAATTCCCAATGTCTTAATGAATAAAAACTTTTCATCCATATCCTCAAATAAGGCTCCTCTCTTCTTTGAAACTCTTAAATAGATTTACTTTATGAGACCGTCAATGCTTGCAGAAAACCTATCTTGTTCATACTGCATTATTCTTTGTTTCTTTTAGAGAATGTTTCTTTCGCAGTTCTTCTCAAAGGGATACGTTTTGCTTCAATGTGAAACTAGGTTAGATAGTTGATATTTCTACAAACCATGCCCACTGCTGTTTAAATTGTCTAAGCTTATTGAAATTCTTGTTTGCACTGAATTTCCCATATATGATGCTATGAAATGCTCTGTAAAATTGAGAAATGTTAGAAGTGTCAGCAACCGTAGAGTCATCACTGTATTTCGTGAATTTAATTGTTCAACTTCTCATATAATAGGGGGTGTGTAAAGAATAGTTATTTGTTTCCAGGAATCTGAGCTTGCGACAAACTTATGGGTTCAAGAATGCATGGATCTGGTGAGCGCAATCAGGGTTCTTTGATCAGTTGTTGGCACCATTTCCCACTCTTTGATTGCTCCAAGATGACGATAGCTAAATGATGCTGGTGGCTTTTCTGCACATACTAGTTTTGTCTACTATTATTCTATTCCCTTAATTTTGTTTTCCAAATTCTTCATTCTTGTAGGCAGTTCATAAAATGTCACAATGCTGCATTCTTTGAACTCTAATGAGATGATCAATTCGTCTTTCTATCCTTGATGGATTTGTGCATAAGAACATGTGCAAGCTAATGAGGTTAGAATGCTGAACGAGCCATCTAATTAGGGTTGGGTACAGCATTATGACATTTTAATATTTATCTAAATATTCTCCCTCTTAAGGAACAGTACAATAATAGCAGGCGATGAACATATGATGTGGTGAAGCCCCAGAGTGTACAGGAAACCGCAGTTACCATGAGGCTTTATAGGGAGCAGTTTTTTTTTTTTTTTATTCAAGTGTGAATTTGTATTCATTCTGATTGATTCCTATGGTCTTGCATGTAGATGAGAATGAGGTGCTGTGACTGTTGGTTATGTGTAAAGTAGGAGCTGTTTGTAACTCGTTCATTCTTCGTTGTATCATAAAATGTAACATTGTATTGTATACGGTGTGAATATGAAGTTAACTAGATTCTTTTTTGGGGGCAAAGGTGTTGAACTAAATCTGATGCATCCTTGTTTTGATCCTTTTTTTGGTATTCATCAATGCATGCCCATGTTTTCGCCGTTATGGTGCCGTGTATAATACCTGCTGATACGCCCCATAATGCATTAGGAGTTGGGAAGGGCCGTTACCTTTGATACTCACCTGCAACCTGGTTTGGTGAAGATGATGTGCAGCTAAAATGTGGTTGATAAATGTTAGGGAGAGACTGCTTGGAGAAATACATGGGCATTCGCCTTCACATTGGGCAAGAGATACCATTAATCATATTGATGGATACTGTTTACGAACCTAAAGCATAAGCTCCATCTTTTTACAGAGTTACTTCATTTCCCCCACTTCTAATCATGCGAGATATGCCACTCACATGGACACCTAAGAACAGGACAAGCAAGGCACCTTTCATATTGCACTGGGCAGAACATAGGATGCCTGCAGATCGAGATTCCATGGCCATGAAAATTTGAATCATTTTAAAAGATGGAGTTGTTGTTCGCTTTATACAACTGGAATCCCCTAAACTCAATGTAAATAATATAGTATAGCAGAAGCACAACCTTTCTTTGTTGGGGTGAAAATCAGCTTATGTGGAACGCATTCGCAAGCTGGCCTCGTATACCCCCCTTCACATGACTGTCACTTTCTTGTCCAGCAACCGAATTACCATGTAATTTACTCGGTGTAAGGGTTTTTTTTTTGTGTTCTATATATGGATCTAACCAACAACGTTTCTGTGGATACACTTCTCTGCAACAGATTAGGTTATTCTGCCATTGTGACCTGTTTTTGTTTCTTTCTTTCGAAAATATGCCAATCCTTTGGAAAAGGACAATGCTAGCCCTTCTTATCCTGTCCATAACTCCTAGGAAATCAGGTAAGCTAAGCAATACAGCCTGAACTCCCATCCGAGGAGAAGCTGTATCATAGCTGGTTCGTTTTATCATTATTTATCACAGGTTGTTTTGTTCATATCTCACGTAAGTTCTTGTCTGTGTGTGTTTGGAAATAAATACTAGATGGGGAATTAGAGCAATGGTGCATAGCAGATGAGCAGACCCCAGATGATGAGTTGCAGATAGCATTGGACTGGGCTTGTGGGAAAGGTGGTGCAGACTGCAGTAAGATTCAAGTGAACCAGCCTTGCTATTTGCCAAATACTGTGAGAGACCATGCTTCCTATGCCTTCAACAACTACTTCCAGAAGTTCAAGCACAAAGGTGGATCTTGCTTCTTCAAAGGAGCTGCTATCATTACAGAACTTGACCCCAGTAAGCACTTGCTAAGCTTCTTTTTTTTTTTTTTTTTTTAATCTCTTGTTATTTCTCGACTTGTTTTTAATGAGGCCCCACCATAGGAAGTCTTGCAGCATGTAAATATCAAATTATCTACTTTTGATTATGAAAAGAAAAGGGAGACAATTCTGTCTTCCACATGCTTAGAAAGTGTAAGCCATGTGAGAGTAGCAGCTGGAAATCATTTTCTATACTTTCTCTGTGTTAAATGATTCTCATTGTTCTTTTAAAAAATTGACGTGCAGGTCATAGCTCTTGCCAGTACGAGTTCCATCCCTGATTCAAATCCATGAGAACCATTAACAAAGAAGATCGGCATTTCACTAGGGATAGAGATTTTTCAGTTTCAGATATTTTGTTCCTTTAATTTTTAGCAGCATTGAGCTTTTCTCATTGCAAATTAAATCAGGTTTTCACATGAGATGAGCTTAGACATATACTTTGCCAAGGTCCCTTCCTAGTTTTCTTTCTACTTCATATTTTCTTCAACAGATTTGCTTCCACTAATGTCCGTTTCTGGAACTGAAAATCTTTCTTCTTCTAGCCACACATGAGATTGCTTTCATCATGTAGCAACATGAAGCAATCATGCAAGAAAACTTGATACTAAGTCGCATATATGATGTTCTATGGACAATCACCAATTCATGATTATCTAAGAAAGAATCGTTGGAGTGGACATAGTAGTACATTGGAAAAGCAACTGCAAATCTCTTTCAGAGAATCGCAAAACTTTTTTTCTGCCACAGATTTTTTCGTGGAACATAACAAATTGAAATCATCACAGCCAAATAGCGATTGCACATTTTTCCATTAAGAATACTCGCAGCACGATAGAAAATATCAGCAACAAATGTTAACCTACATTTACTTCAAGTGCCCTTAGACTCCGACCAGTGATTGAGAAACTGCAACGAAACAATCCAATAATTTCACAAGCAACATTATATATAATACATAACGATATGAAATATGAACCATCATCAAGATAGTGAATGGATAGTGAAACAAATTTCCTTCAGCATCTGCTAAAACCCCAAAGCATCGATGCATGATACTTGTGATGCAGAAATGAAGATTCACCGCCAACTTAGAGAGGTCTATCCTTAGAAAAGCAAGCTTGCCCAAGCACCAATAAATGCAAAGCCACCAAATGGAGCCAAAGTAGAATACTTTCTGTCCTCAAGAAGTGCCACAGTATAACACCTACACAATTCCAGATTAACTTCTTTCAGACTTTAATCTCCAATGGTGTATGTTGCGAATGGAAAAGATAACTTGCTCAAAACAGGACACTAAGAAAAGAGAAAAGAATAATCTAGATGAAAGCAAACCTCCACTAATGCAAGTTAAAATAATTGTAGAAAAAGTAATGACTAAAATACAGCGTTGCAATCAATTTAGCTTAACTAGAGCCGCGAGAATGGAGCTATCATAAGGTGTTTTCCTTTTTCGAGACAAATGCTACCCGAGCTGTAAGTCCAGTCAAACAAATCATATAGCTTAGTTGGTATAGGAACTCCTTTATACGGCTATATCTACAGTCTAAACTGAGAGCAAATATATGCTTGGTTCCTGGCTTTTTCCCAAGCAGCAGAAATATAACATTGTTCCAAACATAAGCTGAAACAATAAAAGCATTGAGTTCCAGTAAGTCTATATCCTAACAAAACAAAGAAATCAAATGTAATGTA
>Ga0325404_1005944_pt1 | contig 12834 bp, 6 predicted proteins | sample PopdelMetagenome_18_FD_205664 | JGI IMG/M metagenome (GOLD analysis project Ga0325404, IMG submission 205664) | Populus deltoides microbial communities from Bellville, Georgia, United States - Xylem-Control-R1 | ecosystem: Host-associated > Plants > Phyllosphere > Stem > Wood/Secondary xylem... | reverse complement strand
TACAATTAATTAAAGAATTCAAAATTGAGTATATTGAAGTTAAAAGCAAGTTATAATTCACACAATCACATCAAAATTAAGGAATTCAAAATAATTTTATTTCTTGTAACTTAGTTTGAAATTTGAATCCTAATAAACTAGAAAGAATTACATCATTAATCATCATGACAACTTTTCACATTAATTGTTAAGTCTTCTTTCTTCCATGAATATTTGTGAATAAGATTTGATCAATGATTTTATCCTGTTGGATAAGCTAAATAACTACAGCCAATGAAACTCGAAACTTGAATTCTTGGCCACATATTGCCTACTCTCTGGTTGACGGCAAGCAAGTTCTTAATATATATATATATATAAACACTTGTGGCATTTACGACACAATTGTCAATTCTATAAAAAAAAAACAAAAAAAAACTCTTTTATTAATTGAATGAAAATGATATTAACAGAAGTATCTGAATTAGGGCAGAAACTGACATAAGCGTTATTCATGTAGCCTACAATAGCCAATTTCTTATTTTGTCTTCTATTTTATTTTTTTATTTTTTTTGTATGCAGCTGAAAATGATTGACTTGACTTGGGCTTGGTATTTTAAGGGCTGCATATCTCGAAAACATTGGGAAAAAAAAGGAGAAAAATAAGAAAAAGAATAAAAAAGGAAACTGAAATTAAATTTTAAATGCTAACATAATTGTTTTTTTTTTTACTGCCAAAAAAAACTAGAAAAATTGTGCCTTGACCACACAATATTAAATTCTTGTAATACATCTATAACCATGTTGTTTCATCTCATGAGCAAAAATAAATAAATAAATAAAAATAAAAATTGTACTCTCTTAGGAATGTTGTGAAGTCCCATCTCCCCCAGGTTTTAAGACACTGCTAGCTAAACACCATATGCAGCAACAAAGGGTCACCTTCCTCTAGTTTCGTTCAATTGTTTTAATTAATTTGTCAGAATTAATTAAGTCCCTGAATTTTATGTCGACCATTTTACTTTACACTGCTGAGAGTACGTGCCTGCATCTTGAAATGATACACGGAGAGCGAGTGACACGCGCCACCATGAACCACCACAATTTGCGAACTGAAACAGGAAGGTTCGTCATTTGGTAATAATAGGGCCGGATGTACGAGCTCATTGAGATATGTGAAGATAAAAAAGGCTGACAAAGCAGAGATTCTTACAGTGAGGAAAGCAAAGAAAGCTGAAAGTTACATTGCTTTGATTTGTCTGATAGATTTGTACGTGAGGAATCCATGTGACGAAACAAACAAGCAATTCATATTGTACTTTACATTATAATTTGGTGTATAGCACTGTTAGTATTTTATTTTATTATGTATCGATTGCTTACCCAAGAGTACTGTAAATGGCAGCTTCTGTTTCTACAGTTCCAAAAGAATGTGACTCCCTATGCAAGTGCTTGAGTGATTTGGTAATTCATCACAGTTCAAAAAATGTTTACTTTATTGTAAAATAACAGTAGTAAAAAGTTATTTAGAAATTTAGTGTTATTTAGAGAGTTATAATTGGTATATATATATCATGCGATCTCGCGTGTTGTATATGGTATCTGTAACTTTAAATAATAGATAGAAGGATATAAATTTTAATACATATAGTTTTTTATATATAGAATACAAAAAAAAAAGAATAAAAAAACACATCAGTAGGCCATATAAAAAAAATAATGTCACAAGTTTTAAGAAATCAGGTTTAATTATGAAGGTAAAAAGTTTAATGCAATCCGCAAGAATTAACCTATTTAATAAGCATAGTTTTATCAAATGAACCAGTGTGAAGAAAATCTGACAAAAAATATTAGCTAATATAAATAAAATTATTCAATTAAGAAATGTCTAAAACCAAAAAAATTATTCAATAAATTCTCTTTGAATACTATTCTCAAAATTTAATCCTATAAAAAAAAAAAGCAGCAACCCTTTTGAGACGAAAATCGAGCATGCATTTTACAGGCTCCCTCACTTGAGGTTTTATATATATATATATATATATATATATATATATATATATAAAATAGAAAACAATGTGCAAGAGAGACGATAACGATTCAAGTTCAGAACTAGGTACAGACAGTAAGTACAAATCAATACGTATTGACATCATTCTCTTTAATTTCTTCCTCTTGTTTTCGTTCAAATTCCAAAAACCCATTGGAATCTCATCCATCCATGCAATATTAACTAATCAATCAATCCTTTAAGTAATTTTGAACAGCAATAAACTATATATATATATATATATATAAGCTTCTTCCAAGTATCTCGTGCCCAATAATATTCTTATCCCATTAATTAATCAATGATCTAAGTTGCTTTCTGAGCCTCTTTAGCTACAACATTATTGACATCTTTTCAGTGGTCCTAGTTCTACAGCAAGTAAAGTACACAGTAATTTTATACCTACTAGTCGGCATGTAGGTTTAATTATGCACTTGGCACTTTGCTATGGGAACTAATAATTGGATAATGTAAATCATATATTTAATAATAAGAGTTTAAGATTAAGAGATTTAATTTCCATATGGTTTCAGGTTCGAGTCATGTGGTTGTTAATATGATGACCGCTAAATATTTATATGGTCGTTAACTTCAGAGCCCGTGGATTAGTCGAAGTGTGTACAAACTGGTCCGCACATCTATGATAATAAAAAAATAAATTGAATCCTGTAATTTTAAATCCATCAGTCACTAATAATAGTAAAGTATGTAGACATTCCATCACAAAGAAGAAAAAAAAAAAGTTGTAGGACATAATAAAACAGATGCTGCACTGCTAATTGTTTTGCTTTTGTGTGAGCAATCAATTATCAAAGCAATATGATTTGATACACAGAACTGTGATGCAAATATTAAAATTCATTAAACATCTTGATTAATTAGTGGGTCATTAGATTATAATTAAGGTTAATTAGTCGGCTTGAACATTTTGTTGGCTGCTACTGGTTTTTCTCCATATACTTTGGCTGATGTTGTATCTTACATTCATAAAATCATTTGATTGTTTTTATTTATTTCTTGAGTATTAAACTAAGTGAAAGAAAAAGAAAAAAAAGCAGGACAAAAGATTAATTAGAGTATTTATGAATCTTATGAGAATGTTCGGACAGGTAGACCAGACAGAAAAAAATTAATAAACATTTTATCTAAGAAAATAAACTGTCTCACTCTACTTGATATATAATCGAAACCCAAAATATTTTATTAAGTGGTTCATGCATGGGCAATCCAACAAATTTAGGGCAATTGACTGACTGTCTTTATATGAGAAATGCCATCGTTGCCTATTGTTGCCAATATCTATACCCAATCCGTACCATCTGCTTTCACACTATTTATAGGTTTTGTGTGTTTTTTCTTTCGTTCTTACTAATTAAATAAAGGAACTTGAATTGGAGAGTTCACTCCCTTCCATTTAGTCATATTGGTATACACGATATTTGTCACCGTTGATTCTTTGGTTTGGTACTGGTAGGTCTTTTTATCATTTTTCTTCTCTTTTATTTTCATAAGAAATTACAGTTTCACCCTTTTGATTGTTGATATTTCAACTTTAGTTCTTATTCTTTGATTTTTAATTTTTGGTATTGGATCTTTTTGTAGAATTGAAGTTTTATTTATTTTCAATTTCATTATTTAATCTCAATTTACCAGATATTATATTCTCCAATTTGGTCCTTATTCTTTGGATTTCTAATTTTTCTCTTTGGCCTTTTTGTAAAAGTTTTAGTAGTTTTTAATTTCATTATTCAATTCAAATTATTGCTATTATGTTTTTCAATTTAGCCCTCATGTTTTGATTTTTAATTTTTTTCTTGGTTGTTTTGTAAAACTTATATATATATATATACCCTTTTATTACAATATTGTTTTTTATTTAGCCAAAAACAAAGTTGCCCTTGAGCTGATTTGATAATTACAAAAAAAAATTGTTAAAAAAAAACATCATTTGCCCTTAGGCTTAGAGTTTTTTATTTTAAGGATATTTCGTTATTTCACTATATATTTTAATTGTTTATTATTTTTTATATCTGATAAAATACCAAATTTCCCCTCAACTTAAATTCCAATAATGAAAACACCATTATGAAAAACAAAAATACCCCTTCACGCTAGTGTTTTTTTTTCTTTCAAGGTATTTTGGTCGTTTCACTATGCAATTAATATGAAAAAAAAATTATTTATCCCCAGTCAATTTGAAAAATAACAAATGAGCCATGTGAAAAGAGTCTAATTCCCTTGGACGCCTGTGTTAAGTTTTTTAGATGGAAGGAAAAAAGAGTCTTTACACTGTTCTAGAGAACAATGTAAATGTATTTGCAGCTATAGTGGTTTCTAAAGGCCAATTAACTCTTTTTAATATTAGATCATGAATATTTTCAATGATCAAATTAAAGAAGAAGAAGTTAATAGCTATTGTGAAAACACTATAGGCATAGATTCATTGTATTGTGGATTTGAATAGTGCAATGATATCTTTCCCTCTAAGACCAAAAACAAATGAACTTCCTTCGAGGGTAAAATGGTTTTTTTCACGGAATCTGTTTGTCATTATAAAATTAATTGGGGTTTTAATGGCCTTTACACTTATTTTTAGCACAATAAAAACTATAGATTTATCCTCAAAAGAAAAAAAGGGTACAAGGGGCTTTGACGTCATTTTCTTTTAAAAAAACAATAAAATAAAATTAGTGCCTTTAAAGAAAAAAATTGTAAAAATAATTTCTATAAGCTTTTTCATTTTTTCATGTGGTTTTTTTTTATATTGTAATCAAGTTGGTTAAAGGCAATTTAGTACTATAATAAATATAGAATATTAAAAAAAATAGCTATTACATGCTGCAGTAAAGGTAAAAGGCAAGATTGAAAGTTAAGAGAGCACTCAAGAATAAATACGTGTTCAAGTTGAGAATTGAAGAAAATTGCTCATAGTAATGGTACAAGGCAAAATTGGTTATGAAAGAATTCAATTATAAGAAGGGAAATGATTTTGAAAAAATCTTTTCACCCGTGGTCAAAGATGTCTTTAATCCGAGATGTGCTTGATTTAGCTACTGTTTTGAATCTTGAAGTTGAACAACTTGATGACTAAAATGAGGAGATTTATATGGAGAAGCTTCATCCTTTGATGGTAGAGCATGGTTATGATAGAACCACTTATGATCATTATGTATTTATAAAAAGGTTTCATGATGGCAACTTCACTATTCTCTAGCTATATATGGATGATATGTTGATTGTTGGCTATAATACTGAGAAAATGAAAAGTTTGAAGGAAATTTAGGTAAGTCTTTTGCAATTAAAGACCTAAGACCTACAAAACATATTATTGGAATAAATATTCCTTGTGACGGAATGAATAGGAAACTTTGGCTATCTTAGAAAAGGTATGCTAAAACAATACCTGAGAGCTTCAATATGACCATGTCAAAACCTATTTGTTATCTACTTGTAAGCCACTTTAAGCTAAGTTCTAAATAATGTTTTTCAAGTGATGAAGAAAGAAATGAGATGAAGGAGATTCTCATACATTCATAGTTGGTAGCTTGATATATATATCAAGGTTTGCATAAGGCCAAATATGGCTCTTGTTGTTGGCGTGGTTAAATAGTTCCTCTCAAATCTTGATAAAGAACAATGGTCAATAATAAAATAGATTCTCAAGTATCTTAAATGTACTTTTAGTTTTAGTTTATGTTTTGATAATGGTAAACATGTGCTGAATTGATACACAAATACAAATATGGTTGTTGATGTTAATTCTAGAAATTCCACATTAAGATATTTAATGACCTTTGCAAGAGAAAAGTTTCATGGCAATCAAGATCGTAAAAATATGTTGCGTTATCCACTATAGAGATTATTGGTCTTATTAAAGAGGGTAAATATATAGTAGTTATAGATGAAGAAATTCTTATATGAAGTAGACCTAATGCAAGAGAACTTCGTATTTCATTGAAATAGTCAGAGTGTAATTCATCTTATTAAGCATCCTACTTTTCATTCCTGACCAAAGAAAATTGAGGTTAGATAGCAATGAATTTGAGATGCTATAGAGATGAATTCTTTTACTATTAAAAAGGTCTATATTGATGATTATGTGTCAAATATGATGGCTAAGGCTTTACTAAGATAAAATTTTGAGTTCTATAGAAGGAAACCGATGTTAGTGAAGCCCTCTAAAAGAATCCAAATAAGGAGAATTATTGGGTTTGGTCCCTTCTTTTTTGGGCTATAACCCAAAAAACTAAGAAAAAATAGGTGAAGGTTTAAATCCTTTTAGGTCATATAAATAAGTGGCTAGGTATAAAAACCTAACTTTGGCTTATTTTCTTTATGAACCAACATATACAAAAGAAAATGAGAGATGGAAAGCTTTTGACCAAAAAGTGAGAGAGTGTAGAGAAAAATTGTGTTCTTCATCTTTATGCCTCAATTGGACAATGACTTGTTACCCTATTAATATGAGATTATGATATGTTATTTGCAACGATGAGCTTTCAATTTAGACAATGTTAATCATTGAAAAGCTTCTACCTTTGGGTATTTTATAAAGATCTAATTGATGAGATCTAGTTCTTTTTATTTGTTATTGTTGATGAAATTCATCCTTGTGATGATGAATTTAGTGATATATATATATATATATATATATATATATATATATATATATATGCTCTAGCTAATCTAGGAAAGAACTTTGTGATCATATTATTTGAATTAGTGGAAGAGTTTGTGTTGATTACAGTCATGTGGTTTTTCCCCACAAAGGCTTTTCCACGTAAAAATTTCTTGTGTTGTATGTTTATTTAATTTTCATATTTTAATTGTGTTGATTGGTTGACCCTATTTTTAATTGCATAAAGAGAAAAAAAAAATTAAGACTTTGGATTGTAGATTTAGTTATATTGGTGTCTTTTCTCAATATGTTATTGTCTCAAGATAGAAGAAATAAGGATATTGAAGACAAAGAAAACATGTCTTCATGTATTTTCTGTTTTGAAAATATAAAAATTCACTCCAAAACTATCTCAGATACAAATTAATTTCGTATCTTTATTTTTATCTCTTCATCCAAATAATTTTATATTTATATTGTCTTCTTCTCTTCTATTTCAAAACAGTAACCAAACGTTAGTTGAAAGTGCATGGTTATACAATACCTCATGTTAAAAAGCAAAGGGAATGCATTTTTGTTTAGAATATCCAACCATCCTATACAAATTTTTGTACATGTAATATTCAAAATTCTTAAACTATCAATCAAGACATTTATTTTATTTTGTTCAAGAAAAAATTCCAAACCATGAATAGATGCATGGTTCTACGTTATCTCTTTGTTAAAAAGTATAGATAATGTTTTCTATGCGATGTTGAAAAGGCTCGAACCATCTCAAGACAATTTTCTATCTCATACTAGAAAACTTTTTGAAACTATGAAAATGCATGGTTCGATAATACTTGAGTTTGAAAAATCTAGTTGAACAAATGTAACATAATATCGTATGTTAAACATCTGATTATATCATGACTCTGTTGGATCAGATGTTTCAAACATTCAGCCATTTATTACAGATTTTTGTATAAATTATTCAAAAGTTTCAAGAATCTATCAAGACATTTTTCTATCTCATCCTAGAAAACATTTCAAAACTAGTGCGAGTGAAGAATCCGAAAGCGCTTGAGAAAGTGCCAGCAAATGTCATAGACTACTGATGCAGCTGGAGTTAGCAGGTGTAAAATTTTGATTTTTTTTTCCCTCATGGCTTAAAATTGGTCTGTCAGAGGTGTTGGCTAATTGGCATGCATAATCCATTGGATCCTATAAATGGGAAGAAAAAATAATTGAAATAGCTAGATTCTAGACCCTCCAATGTCCTGATACGCGTTGTCATAAGTTACGACAGAACTTTCTGCCTAATTGTCCATTCTTTATTAGAAAACTCATTAAACTTTGGAACACACAATCCCATATTTTATGCCTCCATCCTCCCTGCCATCGTATAGCCAATATTTTATACCCCCACCCTACAAAATCAAACTTGGACATCAACTAATTTGGTAATAGAATAACTTTAACAATTTTCATTCTGCTTGTGTAACCTAATTTTTCTGATTTCTCGAAATCCATGCTCTAAAAAATGGAAGACTCCATGCGTGTCTACACACACAAACACACTCAACTCCTCATTAATTGCCTGTCAACCAAACACACACGTAATGAATAAAAGAAAACAAAAATCAAATATTCGACCACCACCAAGAATTAAAATAAGGGAAAACAAAATGAAGCGTCTAAAAGGGATTGGACGACCGGTCCGAGGATCCTAAAAATTGAGCAGGTAAAGTCCTTTGCTTTCTAATAATATTAAAGTGACCATAATTGAGACTAGCTAGGCCGATTACTGCAGGCATTAGGGCTTAGGCCAATCAATCTTTAGACTACTTCCAAGATTTATCCTCACAACAACGCAAGGTGCAACAAGCTAGCTAAGCCACTAATTAATGGAAACGGTCTTCCAAATCCAAGTCAAAACCTTCTCCAAATAAGTAATTATACCAAGTCAACATTAAATTAATTGCATCAACTAACTCCCATCTCTTTTTAGTGAGGTTTAAAGTTCAGATGCAATGGATGCCGCCTTCCTCAGGGAGTTGGTCCTGTTCATAGAAAGCAAAGGGGCTAGCTTACCATCTGGACATATGTAGGTTTGAACTTTGAAGAATTGAGAAGGATTTGGTTTGACCAAATGGCGATCGATAGGGATACTGGCAACTTTGGCAGTATCCATTCGAGTTGTGAATGAAACCAAATTGTTTTCAAGGATTTAGATTTTGTTGTTGTTGATTGAGGGTGAATTGTGTTACTGAGATCTCAGCTGGCCTATTTTAGGTTTTGTCCCTTTTCTGAAATCTTGAAATCTAAGGAAATGACCCCTATGTATCACAGCTCACCCTCTACTTAATTAGGCCATACGTAAGTATGTTTAGACACACTAACTTACCTAACAATTAGCATTTCATTCAATTTTTTATGTATTTTCTATAGGGTCTATACTAATTAATCTATGTTATCTTCGACAAACACGCATTATACAGAGCAATTAAGTCAAGAAATGACCTTAAAAATTTCATAATATAGTTTTTTCTTCAGCTGTTGTCCAAAGCAGTTTAGAAAAGACCAAGTCTTCAAGATACACATGTCTAATCTGTTCCAGAATATAAGGATTCCTGCTCATAGCTATGGAAGACTCCAATTTAAAAGTCCCAAGGTAATGTTCTTGGTGGTATTATATATATATATATATATTCCCATATCATAAATTGTTGACCCAAGGAGTCCACAACTATGTATAACTTGTGATCAGATGCTTTGTATCTTGATTAAATATATGTCTCTTCTAATTTTATATATAATATCAAGATAGATCATGCCAAGCCAGTATAGTTCTACAATTTTTTTTACAGGCCAATTACCGTAATACATGTGAATAAATGTAGGAAGAAAAACAAATAATTCTATTAGACACAATAAAAAATTGAAAAAATAACGAATATTATGAAAACTTCTTTCAGGAATAAGAAATTCGGTAATATGGAGAAATATCACTGAAAGAGATTATTAAACATTCAAAGGAGGAAGTCGGCTATTATTTTATCTAAAACCTAGGTATAAAAATAATTCTAATATTATCAATCTCAAAAATATAAACTATGTACGTATATAGTGACATTAACAGTTCATAGTATATCATCAAGAACACTTTAAAAGAATTAAAATCTTGGATTTTCAATTCTTGACTCCGTTGGACAGATCATGGATGAAATTCAAGACTAAATATTTACTGTTTAATCAAAGATCCATCGAACACTCAGTGAACAAAAAATACATTCATGTTGTGAATAATCCTGTCATATATTCTACCTGAAAATAGTACTTGTAACTATCTTAATTTTAAAAAAAATCTCTTATAATTGAAATTATAGAAAACCAAATTCATATAGATCAGTTTGTAAAACCATGTTTATGAAGTTTAATTGAATTTTAATGAAAAACATCTTTTCAATGAAAATCTTTATTTGTTCTCTCTTACTCTCTATTACTTTTTATTTGTTGTTTATTTTTTCTTTTTGGTTAGAATTATTAGTATGGAGACTCATAAATTCTCGCATAATATGTCGACCAAGGTAGCTAAGTGATCGCTACCTATCCATAAAAACCAAAAAGTTGCTGCTTTGATTTCTTTCCCCTATCATGCATCCATGCAACAGTACTTTGAGCATGGGATCGTTAAATTTCAAAGGCATTAATGTACACAGGGGGATCATTTCACATTCGTGGTAGTATACTTTAGGCCATGCAGGGAGACGTTCTTTGAATTAATTATTTCAACAAGATGGCCAATAAACATGAAGCAGAAACAGCAAAACCACTCTAGAAAGAGTAGAAGTTGTGTGTGCGCGTGTGTTCAACGAGTTTAGATGAAGCTGAAAAGACAACGTATATGACCAAATGATGCAGAGTGAGAAAAAAGACATCAAAATTGCAGAATCGGCACATGCATGTTGGATAAAATCAACGATAGCCACCATCTTAATTAATTCGAAAGCATTTTAATTTCTGATTTCTGATTATTTTTTTCCACAAATTAATCTAGCCAACAATCGTGGAGTATGGGCTATCCACGACATCTAGCCAACAAACACTGAATTTCCACCAAATCAATATGGTGGGATTCACAATATATAGCAGTATGTGGACGAGATAAACTCAATTTCCATAAATAAACATAAAATGGGAAGGCTTCTCCTTTTCAGGCCAGGAAGCTCGTTTTCCAATTCTATTAAAGTCTTCAAGACCCATGATCAAGGGCAGAGAACCTAACTTCAATTGCACCTTTAAAAATGCTTTTTTTCCTCCTGGAATGTCAAATTTTTCTACTAGAAAAAGAGCCCAAATTCAAAAAAAGCACTAATGAAAATGCCATTTTCTTCACTGTTTAAGACAAGGCTGCACACGGAATATGAAAAGGTTGATTATAGAAAAACTCTCTCACGAGTGTGATCTTTTATTCGGTAGCATTTGTTTTTTAAAAAAAGTATTTTAATATATTTACTAACTAAATATATTTTTAAAAAACATCACAATATCAACCATATATATATAAGAATTAATCTAAGGAACATATTTCATTTGAAGACTGTACTCCCACTAACAATGATTATGATTTACTCCCTAATCCATGCTTTGCTGAGAAAAATGAGAGATATGACATTGGTATGACATTGGCTTTACACCCATTTCATGTAGAAAAACAAAGGATTAATTAATTTAGAAGATAAAAAATAAAAAAATGTGACAAAGACTCCTCCCTTTTAAGTCATTTCATCAGTGAAAGCACAAATTTTTGTGGGGTCTCATAATCTATACTATATATTCCCTCAATCTCTTTGTCTTTCTCCAGATTTTAGCGGTTCATGTGAGTTTTTTGGCATTGGCTTCTTCTCATTGGGCAGAAAAAGAAATCCAGAAACATTTGTATCTAGTTCCATTAATTGAACCAGCCCTCGAAACGTCTCTGTAGACCATATATATATATTATTGCTCGAAGCATATAAAATAATTTACAAGAAACTTAATCATAAACTAATTCCGAAAGACGCACTTTTTCCAGATCAATATCCTAACAACCTGGCAAAATCATTGTCGTCTAAAACCCTAATCAAATCTATCTACTTCTCGCAATCCTCACCTACCAACCCCACATACGATATACCTTTGATTCATTATTATTTGAATCTCGTAGCAAAAAGTCGATTCCCATCTAATCAATTTCTTCTCAAGGTTAATTCCAGCGTTGTGCATGCAATGTTGGCATAGCCTACCCTATTGTGTAAGGCATAATAATTATCTTTGGATTGTCAATGAGTCCAAGGTTGGCTCTTGTTACCTTGCAGCAAGGGAATGTGACCAGCAAATAGTACATGGTCGGTACCATAAAAGATGTCAGAGGACAAAAAATAATTGGAGAATAAAATGATATTAGTTTGGATTTTTTTACAAATATTGGAATTACTTTAACTTGGATTATTTGAAATCCACTTTCACTTTCAACCCTTGAAATGATACATTAAAGGCTATTCACACATATCGAAGTCTTGGTGTGTAGTTTCTTAAAGACTCTCACTCGACCATGGATTATACCACTGGTCTGGGCTGCCGAGCGGATCTGGGATTTGATTTTGATTCTTTCTCATTAACATATATATATATATATATATATATATATATATATATATATATATATATATATATATATAGAAAAAGATAAAGATCAATGTCTCTTGAATAATCTCTGACAAGGGCTTCAAGGCGAGGTGGCACGGGTGTTGTTGGAGGCTCACTTTTATTTTCTTCCTTTTCTTTATTATCATCTCGGTATTAATGCCATCTTTTGTCGATTATCTTTTATGTTAATTTTTGGTTTTCATACTTTTTAATGCTATTTATTTTTTCTTTGATTTTTTATTTTAATTGAATTATTTTTTAATTTTATCCTTAAATATTAAATTATTAGAGAATTGAATTTCATAATTTTTTTCAAGTTAATCCAGATTAACTTGAGTTGTTTTTTTTTTTGGATTATTTTTTTTTCAATTTCACTCATCAATATTATGCTAGTTTGTGAATTAAGCTTTATAAATGTTTTCAGTTTCCTTTCTATGAAATTATCTTTTTCTCATGAGCCGATTCACGGGCCTAACAAGTTCAATCGGCGAGTAGCCCTTTTTTGGTCCTTTTATAG
>Ga0325404_1005942_pt1 | contig 12837 bp, 9 predicted proteins | sample PopdelMetagenome_18_FD_205664 | JGI IMG/M metagenome (GOLD analysis project Ga0325404, IMG submission 205664) | Populus deltoides microbial communities from Bellville, Georgia, United States - Xylem-Control-R1 | ecosystem: Host-associated > Plants > Phyllosphere > Stem > Wood/Secondary xylem... | reverse complement strand
CATGCATCGAACATATCAAGGCTGGTTAATATAGAGGACTGCAGATTGTATGGAATGAAGAGTCATGACTGCCACGTGTTTATGCAAACACTCATCCCATTAGCTTTTCGTGATTTGTTGCCAAAGGAAATATAGGATGCACTCACGAAGATCAGTCATTTCTTTAGAGATATATGCTCCAGCAAGTTGAATGTTGATCACATTGAGAGACTTCAAACGAATATCATCGAGACACTATGCAAACTTGAGATGATATTCCCTCCATTATTTTTTGACTCAATGGAGCATCTCCCTATACATCTACTGTTCGAGGCAAAAGCTGGAGGACCGGTCCAATACAGATGGATGTACCCATTCGAACGGTTAGATATTACAGTTGCAATGTAATTCATATATAAAAGTATTTTATATGTTTTTCTTAATTGAAAATACTTGATTAATATTTCAATGCAGGTACTTGTTTAATCTTAAGAAAAAGGTTAAGAACAAGGCGCATGTTGAGGCTTCGATATGTGAGGCATATTGTTGAGGAGATCTCAACATTTATCTCGTACTATTTCGAACCTCATCTGAGAACGAGAATCAATCGCGTTTCACAGCATGATGATGGCTATTGTTACCCAATTTTTGACCCATTTTTTTGATAAATTTTTTTAAAAAATTAAAAATAGCAAAAAACAACGAAAACCCCCCAAAAATACATTTTGATATATTTGCATCATTTTTAGCATTTGAAAAAAGAAAAAACCTAAAAAAAACCTCTCAGCCGCCGCCCACCATAGACTGATCTTCCCCCTCATCAACCTTCTCCCCTCTCCCAGCCAACAAAAGGCAGCCGCTCACCTTTCACCACAAACCCCGGACCCAGCATTTCCCTCTCCTAGCCAAACATAGCCGCAAGCCGCCCCCGTCTCTCTCGGCCACTCCTCTTCTCCAGCCGCTCACCACAGAGGCCTCACTAGACCTTCCCTCTCACAGAACCCAGGCCGGTCTTCCCCCACAAAACAGCCTCACTTCCTGACTCTCCACTGACCCAACCATTCCCACCAACTGAACACAACAGCAGTCCGCTCACCCTCCCTTCCTCACCACTGCTAACCGCGACTCATTGTGGAGAAGATGAAGAAATAAAAAGGGAGGACGAAGGATAGTGGAAGGGGGCAGAAAACCGAGACTTTAAGGGTGTCGGTCTCCCAATCATGGCAGCGGTGGACGACACTGCCGATGTAGAAATGAAGAAGGAGGAGGGAAGTTATCGATCCGGCCATCCACCCACCTGGTCTGTTGGCGGCGCGTGCAACGCCCGGCTCCAGATTTGGCAGATCTGAAGGAAGAGAAGTCGGTCTGAAAACAAAGAAAGAAAAGCTACAACAGACTTGCTTGTTGTGTTTTTTATTGTTTTGCAGGTAACGGCGGTGCTCACCGCCGACGAGGAAAGGAACAAGGGAGGAAGCCATTATGGATCTCCGTTGCTGCCTGAATTTCGCCGCGGCGTGTGAACGCACGCGCCGCTAGTGGCTGTGGCGCGTGGAGGAGACGCGCCGCCACTGTTCCACAATCACAAAGGATGCCCAGAATTCTTCAGCACTGTTCCCGAAGCTTTTTTTGTAATTTTCAAATGTTGCTGTGTATATTTAGATTACTGGCATTTTATTTATTTTGAACTTTTGATATTTTGTAATATGTAAAAGTGACGTGTGAGTTGAGCATAGTAAAAAGTGATATTAGTGTGTGTGTTTGTTTTTTTTATTTATGTTATTGAATTATAAAAATAAAATAGAATTAAGTGTTTAATGTGAATATAGTTAAATATCTTAAGGACAAATAAAATCATGTTATATTTTCCATGAAAATGTAAGAACATGTTTCTAAATATATTCTGGGATTTAATAACTGATTTATTAAAACCTTAGAATTTGATTAATATTTCAAATTTTCAAATCATATCAAATCGCAAAGCAGCTTACCTCATGTAGGGTGCGCTAGGGGTGCTAATACCTTCCCTAGCCACAACCAGTCCCTTGCCTTTGAATCTCTGACAACGACCAGTAAATACGGGTTTCCTAGTAACTCGCAATGAAATACTAGGTGGCGACTCCACTAGGGACAGGTATTGTTTTTAACATTATCGGACTAAGCTTCGTGTTTTGATGTGTTCAAGTTTTTGTTGTGTTTTGTTTTATTTTATTTATGTTTTATTCATGCATTGTATAGAATTGTCTCATACATCACAAGCTTTTATTTTTGAAAGCACACACAAGCTTCAGGTTAGGTGGGGAACTAGCAGCTTACTTTACGACTATTAGTCAAGGTTTAAGTTTGTGTAAACCTCAACTCTTTATTGAGTGCTTAGACTGTTAGTGATTGGTATATGTGACATTCCACTATCTGCTGAGCCCCCATATTGACTTTATGAGGGTGATCACTGGGACAACGAGAGACCCTTTTTAGAGATCAAGTAATAAACCTACCATTTATCTCACGTAAAAAGATTAGATACTGCCTTTAGAATGTATGCTCCATATATATTTGTTTTGCATTTGAGCAAGCCCTTCTTGAAGCATCTTGAATTCAGGACTTACGATGGATATAATGGTCATCACTTAAGAAATTTCTATTTGTAGAGTTTGAGCAAGAATAAAAATTCTTGTCTCATCATGCAAGAGTTATGACCATATGTCACCCCTCGAAGGGCAAGTTCATCATATAGATTACATGTCATACATTTATCATGCATGTACCGGGATGAACAATAGGTTCCCCCATCCGAGGTTTATTACACTAGACTGAAAAATATAGAAATGAAGAAAGGGGTCAAAGCAAGACTCATTGTTAAAAGGAAGTTGAGAGCATCAAAAGTGAAGTAGCTAGACTCAGATCTGCTTGAACAAGTGTTGAGCTTCAGATGGAAAGAGAATGTCTGCATAGTCTTTTGTGGGAACACTGCTTGTCCACGTCCAATTGAAGTTGCACCTCTCCTTTTCAGTCATGAACAATAGTAGTAATGCCTTCAGTCATCAACTAATGACAGCCTTTGTTCTTGTTTAGTTGCATTGTTAATTGTTCATCGCCTCCACATCTTCTAATGGCACCCAATAGCTGCTAGCCTTTTGTGCATAGTGCATTGGCCTTCTTTGAAGTCACCCCCACTGTGAGCTCAATTCCAGTTCAGCAGCACAAGATGTGGATTTGAAAAAAAAGTATGAGACACTGAACTTCTATGTGGTAGAGCTCTCTTTACAAAAATTTGTTTGTGGCTCTACAAGTGGGGAATCCAAGAAGGGATGCAGTAGTTTCAGATCATCTACAATTTTCTCCCATCGGTGTTAGCTTGAAAGCAAAAGTAGGGAGAAGAGATAGACTTGGACTAAAAAAACAGGAAGAAGACTAAAACTTCAACGGAGCAGAACTTCCTCTATAGGTGTTTGTTTGCTGCACTGTCAGTGAGGAATCAAAGAGGAGACAAAGGAGTTTTAGATTCATTAAGTTCTCTTCCAATAGAGACAAGTCATGATTCTACACGTCGGCGGTGGCAGTGATGCATGTTTCCATGCGCTGCCAGGATTACCTAGCTACTGGAAAGTTTCCAACAATCCTTAAACAACCACAATAACATTGGAAGATTGACATGATGTTGTGAGGATTGCTGAAAGAATTGAACAAGCTATCAAGATGGGAAAGGTTGAAGGTTCTGCCATGGATTCCAGAATGATGATGAGCGATGAATTAGAAGATGAACCTGAAGGTGGAAAACCTTAGTTATGTGGTCTTGCTATGCTTTTACTATTGAAATGTCTTTGCTAAGATTGGCATCCCCCTGCTACTCGAGTTTGTCGACTAGCATCTGCCAGAATCCAGACTTGTTGCGTCAACTCCTTTAAATCCCATGCAACCACTGTTTCCTATGTGATATAATCCAAACATGAGATTTGAATATTATGGTGGGGTCCTCGGTCATTTCATTTGAACAATTGCAAGAATTTCAAGAATCAAGTCCGGAAGTTTGTGAACAAGAGACGAGTGGAGTTTGTGAAAGATGATGTCATCAGTCATAATGTCACCAGAACATCCTTAGAGTGACAAGTGAATGAAATTGCTTGGCATAACACAGATATTGCCAGAAAAGCTGATCCAAGAATGGTGCTAAATTGTCAATCATTTTGTCATGGATTTTGCTATTTTGCATTTTGTTTTGGGATCACATCTCATCCTTGAACGAAACATGTCTTTCCTTTGTCTTCCTGTTGTTTTAAAATCAAGAGATGCTTATTTCAAATGGTATTTTGATAAAATATTTTTGATCAAGCTCCAACATGTGATTAAGATTAATCAATCCTGAAGATTAAAAGTATTTTGATTGTAGAAATGACTCGATGCTTGTTAGAATGTTATGAGGTGCCAAACAATTTTGAACTCATACATGAAACTGAACCACCCGCCATGTAGCTAAGTTTTAACATTATGCATAATGACATGTAGTGGATTTGGTAGCTATGGACTCGTGAATCATTGACGCTTACAAGTTCCAATCATTACACTAGATGAGGTCAAAATTTATCGGTTCTAACCGACCTTACTTGAAATGAGAAAAGGCCATCTTTGTTATCCTTTCACATTTCTTGAAATATTATCCCTTGCAGTCCCCATTTGAGCCTAATATAATATTTCTTTTCAAAAGAAACCTTGACCAGGATCACACCCCACACTGGGGGCAAATGAGAGATATTTTAAAGACAATGATATAATTAATTGATAAAAAGAAAGTTAAGTTTGGAAGCCCAACAATGAAAAGGGGCTAAAAGAAAGAAACCATAGACTTGGGGCATGTGAGAAAACTTTAAGGAAGGCTATGAAAAAAAAAGTGAAAAAAAGTGAAAATTGCCTACACTTAAAGGCAAGTCAAAGTGGAATGGAAGGAGAATGCCTATCAATTCTAAGAGGGGCAAAAGAGGTTTCAATTGAAGAAAGACACAACAAATGCCAAAAGTAAAAAAAAAAAATCAAGCTTCATATCTTTTGGTGTGTCTAGGATAAAGCCTCTAGTTTCTTCAAAAAGATTAGATTGATTATTCATCAAAGGAAAGTTGGATTTTCATTATGACCTATGTTAAGAGAATTCTGATCTTTAAGATTAACAAGGTTATATGTCACTTTCTCTTCAATGACAACAAGAGAAAGAGAATTGATGAATAGTTGATGTTGATCCTAAGTCTTTAAAACCTTCAAACACCTTTTTGAGCTTGTGAATTTTCCTTTCTTTCATAAGTCATGAACCATAGCCTGCATTACGCGCTTTTAAAAGCCTTTTTTGATCAAGTAAGCAATTTGAACCGATAAATGGCGATCTCAAAACTTTAAGAGTTATTCCATGAGGGTCGTGACTTCATGAATCAAGCTACTGATTATTATGCATACTGGTAAAATAAGTGCTTAAAAGAAAACAAACTTTCTTGATGAATCCTCAAGTTTTGACTTGAGTCTTTTTTTTTTCTTGAAATTCATAGAAGGTCACCTCATCGCAGACCATCAAAAGATATACCCAAGATCAAAGATTAAAACTGACACAAAGAACCATGAAAAAAGTCATTTTAATCTTACAACGGGTCAATTTCTGTTTTCAAAATACAAGACAATCAAAGAACTACATTGAATAGCGTGTGTTAGAACTTTGACCAAACAAGCTTGATTTCCAAAAACACTTTTCAAAATTGACATCTCTCTGATTTCATTTCAACAACTAGATTTGAATAGACATGATCTTTGAAATATGAGATTTGATTCAAGAACAAGAAAGATTGTTGAATGAAGAAGAACATCGATTGAGTCTATGAAATCCTTGACATGAAATGACATCAACTCTTCTCAACACTCCTTGAAAAGTTGACCATCTGGGGGCAGTACAGTGGACCCTAAGAAGGAAAACAAGCAGTATTCAGATCAGCTGGGGGCAAAGAAAAATCAAATGATGAGTCGTCAAAGTCCATCAAAGTTATGTTTAGCATCGGACAATGACAAAGAAAAAACTTGTTGAGTATAAACAGATGAACGAGCATTTAGATCATTGCTGGGGGCAATGTTGTTCAAAGACAGTTTGAGATCTAGTGAATTTCAGCAACACTTGATGAGCAATGTTGCATCTGAAGGAAATCTTCATCTGGGGTTATCCTTTGAAACATAGCTATGATTCCCGACAAATGTTATTATGTAGTTGCATTTGAATGAATGCTGGAAGGATGCACCCACCAAGACTAATTATGGGACCATCTGTTTTGAAGTTCAAATGCACACTTCATCGCATGAATATGGGTGATGAACATCATTGATGATGCCAATGCATTTCTTTTCATGATCTGATTTGACAAGCTAAGAGGAATCCATGGAGAAGAACTTTGAGCTTATAACGATGAGCCTTTTACTGTAAAGTATGAGATGCATGTCCGGATGACTTAACAGTTCCATGAAGGTTGATGACCATATATACTTGAAGGGTATGTTTCAACTGGAGGCAAGTTCATGACTGATTGACCATCTTAATGGGTGTTGGCATGATGCACACAACCAATCAAATGATAATTCTCAGAAGAATCCAGGAGATAAAATCCTTCATGATGAATCAAGTAACACCACACTTGGGGGCATGGTCAAGCTTGATAAACAGCGAAAGCAACAATCATCACGGAAAGCCCAAGATAGGCATTGCATTTACAACTAAGGGATCGCTAGCACATGAATGAGCCAATGCATCGAAAGAACAAAAAAGGCTTCGGAATGCAAACAAAGGCACCCTATGACGATGGACATCAAAGAGTGAGGGACCTATATTTCAAATCAGGTAAGGATGCATGCATATCATCTAACCTAAAAAAAAATTTGCATAAATTTTTGAATTGTTACAGGAAAATCCTCAATGAAGTCCAGCAAGATTGTGGACAAAGAAAGAATCATTGAGTCAATAATAACAAAGAATCGGTCTTGATCGTGGAATAAAAAAGGAATGAGATGAACCCTGCCAGTAGGAGAATCTCAAAGAAACAAGGAGATTAACCCTATCATCAAGAGGAGTCTTCAAGTCAACCCTGCAATCAGGAAGCGCCAAGTTTGTCAGCTTTATCTTGTAAAGACTTCTCTAGCCAAGTCTTTCTGCCAGATAAGTAACATTTTATCATTTGGGTAGGTCGTCTATTATCATGAGACCATCTTTCATCTTCCATATGAGTAGGTCACCCATCAAAATGAGACCATCATCTTCCATGTGGGTAGGTCACCCATCAAAATAAGACCATCATCTTGCATATGGGTAGGTCACCCGTCATAATGAGACCATCTTGCATTTGGGTAGGTCACCCATCATAATAAGACCATCATCTTCTATTTGGGTAGGTCACCCATCATAATGAGACCATCATCTTGCATATGGGTAGGTCACCTGTCATAATGAGACCATCTTGCATTTGGGTAGGTCACCCATCATAATGAGACCATCATCTTTCATTTGGGTAGGTCACCCATCATAATGAGAACATCTTCCTCTGGGTAGGTCACCCATCATAATGAGACCATCATCATTTTTCTTTGGGTAGGTCACCCATCACAATGAGACCATCACTTTTTCTGGGTAGGTCACTCATTATAATGAGACCACAAACACATCTTTGTATTGGTTCTGGTTAACAGAGATTGCCAGATGGGATCTCAGGCTAACCCAACCACATATAGAATTTAGCTTTGGTTAAAGGAAATCCCCAGATGGGATTTCAGGTTGACCAAGTTATACACTGACTTTTAGTTCTGGTTAAAAGAGATCGCCAGATGGGATCTCAGGTTAGCCCAACCACACCCAGAGCTTAGCTTTGGTTAAAGGGAATCGCCAAATGGGATTTCAGGTTGATCGAGCTACACACTAATTTTGGTTCTGGTTAAAGGAGATCGCCAGATGGGATCTCAGGTTAACCCAATCAAAAGGGCAGGTCACCCGTGAAAATAGACCAATGAGAGTATGTGTGGGCAAGTCGCCGGTGAAAATAGGCCACAATAAGTATGTGTGGGTAGGTCGCCCCTAAAAATAGACCAAAATAAGCATGTGTGGGCAGGTCGCCTGTGAAAATAGACCAGCATGAGTATATGTGGGCAGGTCGCTCGTGAAAATAGACCAGCGTGAGTGTGCGTGGGTAGGTCGTCCCTAAAAATAGACCACAATGAGTATGGTTGGGCAGGTCGCCCGTGAAAATAAACCAGTGTGAGTATATGTGGGAAAATAGACCAGTGTGAGTATGTATGGGCTGTCACCCCTGAAAATAGACCACAATGAGTATGTGTAGGCTGGTCGACGGTGAAAATAGACTAATGTGAGTGTGTGGGCAGGTCGCCCTTGAAAATAGACTAATTTTCTTCAAAATAGGCAGGTCACCCAAGATAATGAGACCACTTTCTTTTGAAAAGTGAAGTCCTTGGCTGAGTGGATCACTCAATAAGCCAGGAAGACCTTTTGTTTTCTTTACAAGCTTACTATGCAAAACATTAAGGAATTTTTGCTTCGTAAGCATTGTAAAGAGGGGGCATCTGTTGCTACCCAATTTTTGACTCATGTTTTTGATAAATTTTCAAAAAAATTAAAAAATAGATGGATGTACCCATTCGAATAGTTAGATATTACAGTTGCAATGTAATTCATATATAAAAGTATTTTCTATCTTTTTCTTAATTGAAAATACTTGATTAATTCAATGCAGGTACTTGTTTAACCTCAAGAAAAAGATTAAGAACAAGGCGCATGTTGAGGCTTCGATATGTGAGGCCTATATTGTTGAGGAGATCTCAACAGTTATCTCGTACTATTTCGAACCTCATCTGAGAACGAGAATCAATCGTGTTCCACGACATGATGATGGTTATTGTTACCCAATTTTTGACCCATGTTTTTGATAAATTTTTAGAAAAAATAAAAAATAGCAAAAAACAACGAAAACCCCTAAAAAAATACATTTTGATATATTTGCATCATTTTTAGCATTTTCAACTTCATCTTAGAAGAATTTAAATTTTCAAAGGTATTTTGAACGCGTTCAACTTTTAACGCGTTAATTTTACAATCACTGATTTTTTGAGTCGACTTTGATATTGCTTGCTTTAAAAAATACAAAAAAATGAAAAAAATCAAAATTACAAAAAAAAAAGAGAACAGAAAAGAAAAAGAAAAGTTGAGAGACCAGTTTGGAAACCTCGCAACACTTCTCCTATAAATACCATGCTATAGTGAAAAACAAAGGGGGAGAAAAATTTACAGGCACCGGGGGGGGGAAGAAAATTTTTACAGGGAAAGGGCAGCTAAAATAACCCTTTCTCCCCCTGCAGCCACCCCTTTCCTTTGAAAAAACGAAAAAACCTAAAAACAACCTCTCAACCGCCGCCCAACACAAATTGATCTTCCCCCTCATCAACTTTCTCCCCTCTCCCAGCCAACAAAAGGCACCCGCTCATCTTTCACCACAAACCCCGGACCCAGCATTTCCCTCTCCTAGCCAAACACAGCCGCAAGCCGCCCCCGTCTCTCTCGGCCACTCCTCTTCCCCAGCCGCTCACCACAGACGCCTCACAAGACCTTCCCTCTCACAGAACCCAGGCCGGTCTTCCCCTACAAAACAGCCTCACTTCCTGACTCTCCACTGACCCAACCATTCCCACCAACTGAACACGACAGCAGTCCGCTCACCCTCCCTTCCTCTCCACTGCTAACCGCGGCTCATTGTGGAGAAGATGAAGAAATAAAAAGGGAGGCCGAAGGATAGTGGAAGGGGGCAGAAAACCGCGACTTTAAGGGTGTCGGTCTCCCAATCATGGCAGTGGTGGACGACACTGCCGGTGTAGAAATGAAGGAGGAGGAGGGAAGTTATCGATCCAGCCATCCACCGGCTCCAAATTTGGAAGATCTGAAGGAAGAGAAGCTGGTCTGAAAACAAAGAAAGAAAAGCTACAACAGACTTGCTTGTTGTTTTTTTTGTTGTTTTGCAGGTAACGGCGGTGCTTACCGCCGACGAGGAAAGGAACAAGGGAGGAAGCCATTATGGATCTCCGCTACTGCCCGGATTTCACCGCGGCGCGTGCGTTCACGCGCCGCTAGTGGCGGTGGCCCGTGGAGGAGACGCGCCGCCACTATTCCACAATCACAGAGGATGCCCAGAATTCTTTAGCACTGTTCTCGAAGCTTTTTTTGTAATTTTCAAATGTTGGTGTGTATATTTAGATTACTGGCATTTTATTTGTTTTGAACTTTTGATATTTTGTAATATGTAAAAGTGACGTGTGAGTTGAGCATAGTAAAAAGTGATATTAGTGTGTGTGTTTGTTTTTTTTATTTATGTTATTGAATTATAAAAATAAAAAAGAATTAAGTGTTTAATTTGAATATAGTTAAATATCTTAAGGAAAAATAAAATCATGTTATATTTTCCATGAAAATGTAAGAACATGTTTCTACATATATTCTGGGATTTAATAACTGATTTATTAAAACCTTAGAATTTGATTAATATTTCAAATTTTCAAATCATATCAAATCGCAAAGCAGCTTACCTCAGGTAGGGTGTGCTAGTGGTGCTAATACCTTCCCTAGCCACAACCAGTCTCTTGCCTTTGAATCTCTGACAACGACCAGTAAATACGGGTTTCCTAGTAACTCTTAATGAAATACTAGGTGGCGACTTCCAAAGAACTAATCAAGCAAACGAGATGAAAAATCGCTAAATCGCAGCGCGAGTGACGTGCGACAATGGCGGTGAAGTGCCTTCCAGTGGGAACTTGTCAATATTCTCCAATACTAACGACCCACACCTAAAAATGTCGTAAGAGAAAGATATTTGTCAGAACTAGAGTTTAAATAAGCACACAACTATGTTCTATTTAACTGTGATGAGCTAAGACCTTTTATTCAGTAAGTTTATATATGTGTAATACTAATTAAACTTTGTTAGTAATATACTGTTAATTATATATTATAATATTATACACTCATTATCACTTGCAGGCAACATCGACAATATTTGCTCTCCAATAACACACAATTGACTGAATCCAAGATCTTTCAATTACAAGATAAATAATTTGCCACGTGGTTCAGAACACATGTAAGCACTATCACAAACTCATTCTGACTTGCAAAATTATTGTACGTATGCATGTCATTACGAGATTCTCGTTCATTTACTGTTTATTGATGTACACAAGGTTTATCAAATGGGAAGGAGTGCGCTTAAGTCATTGTCTTCACTAAGCCTGGGGCCTGAAAGAAAATGTAAGTGCTACAAGGGGTATTTTATCAATGGATATGTTTTCCATATTGAAGAATATGGGCAAGGAAGAAAGACATACAACAGCGATGTTTGTGTTAAGGGATCCACTAGTAGTGAGTTAGAAGTTGACTACTATGGAAGATTAGAAGAGGTCGTTGAACTGCAATATCATAACGAGCAAATAGAGTGTTTTTATTCAAATGCTATTGATATGACACGACTGACAGAGGAATCAGAGTTCATCCACACTATGGTCTGTTCGAAATCCACTCAAAAGCTAGACTCCGCAACATAAATGATGCCTTTGTTTTCGCAAAGCAATGTCAACAAGTTTATTACACATACACCCCTTCATTTAGAAAGGATCGATCAAGAGTGGATTGGTTGTCCGTTTTAAAAACGAAACCCCGGGGTCGTGTCAAGGTTGTTCAGGATGAGAACGAAGACACAAGTGTGTAAGATGAAGTCTTTCAAGTTAGTGAGTTGGTTGAACCATATCGAGTTGCTCCTTCGATTGAATTGGAAGAAAATTCAAATTTTCATGTTTTCGATGATAGTCTTGTTGATGTTGACACAGAGGAGTTGAATGTTATTTTGAGCTCTAGCGGACAAGCAAATATCGATGAAGAAGATAATATCCAAGCAAATATCGATGAAGAAGATAATATCCATATTGAAGATTGCGATGAAGGTGATGACTATTCAATTGATGATGAAGAAGAAGAAAATTCTGATTAACTATCTATCAAAATAAAGCCCTGTGTATTTTAGATTATGGATGATATATTTCACAGAGAGTTCGAAAATAATTACTTGAAATGCCATCATCACCGACGTCCATACCGAAGGACTAAATCCGTCAGCATTTCACAGAGATTTCAAAAATAATTACTTGAAATGCCACAATCACTGATGTCAATACCGCATTTCACAGAGAGTTCGAAAATAATTACTTGAAATGCCACCATCACCGACATCCATACCAACGGAGTTATGTCCGTCGGTAAGGTGTCGGCCGGTCAATATTACCGACAACATTATCAACGGACTGTGCGAATTTCAAAGGGTTGTGCATTAAATGCATCTCTGACTGCGTCATATTTTCGATGGAATTACCGACGGACCACGAAAAATATGGAGGGTCATTAAAAATTTTGGTGTGAAATTCAAAAATTACCGACGGATTTTTGACACTTCACCGACGGAATAAATTAAAATAATAATTAATTTTATATCCATCGGTGAATTCGTTGGTAAAATTGCCATATAAGTTCCAGCAACCGCCCCTTCAGTTCATTTTTTCTTCTCCTCCGTTTTTCACCTTCAAATTCGATTTTTTTCCTCTCCATTCTTCAAAGCTTTCACCTACAATCTCTAGCAAGTTTTCTTGTGAATCTTCATCAATTTAAAAGGTATGTGTTTCTCTTTCATTTTACTTTACAGGTTTGTTTTTGCTATTTTTTTTGTTATGTTTTTTGTTTTGGTGTATTTTTTGTAATGTAGATAAAGTCTTGAATTCAACACATTATTAAAGTAAGCATATTTCATTCCT
>Ga0325404_1005939_pt1 | contig 12840 bp, 7 predicted proteins | sample PopdelMetagenome_18_FD_205664 | JGI IMG/M metagenome (GOLD analysis project Ga0325404, IMG submission 205664) | Populus deltoides microbial communities from Bellville, Georgia, United States - Xylem-Control-R1 | ecosystem: Host-associated > Plants > Phyllosphere > Stem > Wood/Secondary xylem... | reverse complement strand
ATTAGACTTTGCCCCATCATGCTCTTTGTTAGATCATTCGTATATTGTTGGTATGCTTTATATATTACTTCTCTTGACATTTTATACTAAATTGTTGTTTTCATACTATTTCTTTCCCTTTTTCTTGGTGGTTGAGGCTCATCTTTTTATCTTTGCCTATTATCTGCTTGAACCTAATTTTTTATTGCCTATTACCTCTCTTTTTTTATGAAATTAAGAATATATAAATATAGGGAAACAAGAACAAAGAAGCAGAGGTTAGATACTTAGATTGTAGCTAAGGTCGAAGTCTAACGATATGAAAATAAAAGAAAATCTCAATCCTATTGCTAGAATATCAACCAAAAAATCCAGCTAGAATCAAAACTTAACAGACCAAGACGAGAGGCATTTTTGGTTTCTACATAGGTTAGCACTTGTGTACTAGAATAAGGCATTCAAATTTCTAATCAAACTTGTGGAAAAAATAGAACAAATGTCATAGGATATCCTTTCAAATAGGCTGCTTTTCCTCGAATGCCAAATTATTTTTGGTATCTAAATAATGCTAAACATAAAACCCTCTCAAATAGATCTTTCAAACTTATAGTGATTATCCTAAAAAAGGTCCTGTCATTGACATTGAAAGTCATCTAGGGCATAATGCATTACCTAGTACAAGCCTCTCCAAGCTACAATTTTATTCCAGAGTTTCTAAATCACAGGACAATGCATAAGAATGTGGAAGACAATTTCAGATCTGTTATCTTATTCACTTTGTTTGTTATTAGCATTTACTAAGTGTTTCTCCTTTTATTAGCATCTTTGGTTGGTCTGTTGCTATAAATCATAATCTTACACCTACTTTGTTCAATACTGATTGCATGTGTTTTTAATTTTTTATTTACTCATAACACTTTTCTTTCTAAGCTTTCACCTTTTAAGTTTCCTCACACATCGTGCTTGATGTTCTAGTTATTCCACTATTACAAGATTTGCTTTTCACAAAGTTAAGAATAATTGAAGGCTTGACTTATCTCTTAGCCAACCTTTCCTATTTATATGTATAAGGCAGTATACAACAATAACTGTAGGAATTATAACACTAGAATAATCCTATAGTAATTCCTATATATATATATGCCCTCTCAAGCTGAGGGTGGAGGATCGACTCGAAGCTTGAATTGAAAAGTAGTAAAAGAAGCAACATGAAGGAGCTTAATAAAGACATCTGCAAGTTGGTTCTGAAAGGAGATGTAATGAATCTGAATCTCTTTCTTTGCAATCCGGTCTCGTACAAAATGATGATCAACTTCAACATATTTAGCACGAGTATGAAAGATAGAATTTGCAGATAGATAAGGAGCACCAAGATTATCACACTAAATGGTAAGAGCAAAGGCAGACAAAATTTCCAGATCTGTTAATAAATATTAAATTTAGATAACATCATCAGTGTTGTTTGCTAAGGCTTTATACTCAGTTTCAGTAGAAGAGCAGTCAATTGTGTATTATTTGCCTAATTTCCATGAAATCGGTGTTTGAACAAAGAAAACCAGGTAACCACATGTAGATTTGCAATCATCAATACTATTTGTCCAATTTGCATTCGTAAAACCATGTAAAGCGTAAGACAAACTACGAGTGATATGGAAGCCATATGATGTCTTACCTTTAAGATAGCGCAAAATATATTTAACAGCGACCCAATGAGAATCTGTGGGAGTATTTATAAACTGTCAGACTCTGTTAACAACAAAGCAGATATCTGGTCTTGTAAAGTTGAAATATTGAAGAGTACCTATGATATGAAGAAATCGTGTAGGGTTAGAAAATAAGGCATTTGGTAATATGGTAACTTTCAAGGTAGAGATTGAAGTATCAACATGCTTGCATGAAGTCATACAAGCTCGACTAAGGATGTTAATAATATATTTATGCTGTTGTAGTATCAAACCCAAACCGGTGGACTAAACTTTAATACCTAGAAAATAGTGAACTGCACTTAAGTCACAAAGCTTGAACTTTGAGCTCAGTAACTATAATAGGAGGTGAAGCATAGTAGAGTTACTGCCCGTAAACAAGATATCATTAACATAAACTAAAAGATAAAATATATTAGTACCAACAGACAGGATAAGTAAGGAGTGGTTAATCTTAGAGGCGTAAAAGCCAATAGAGAGCAAAAAAATCACTTAAATGAGTGTACCATACTCGTGGTGCCTATTTTAAACCATATAGAGACTTGTACAATCAGCACACATGAGATGGAAGAGCACAGTCAACGAAACCTGGAGGTTGTTTCACGTAAACCTCTTCGACAAAAACACCATTCAAGAAAGCATTATGAATATCAAGTTGATGGATCTTCCAATTATGTGAAACCATAATAAAAAAGACTAATTTGACGGTTGTTTGCTTAATAACTGGGTAAAACATTTCAGAGTAATCAATGCCTTCTTACTAAGTAAAACCTTTAGGAACCAGACACACCTTATATCGCTCAATAATGTTGTCAACATGATGCTTTATTTTGTACACCCACCGATTGCCAATATCATTCATCGAATGATGAAAGGGAACCAAAGACCAGGTGTGGTTAAAGCACAAGGCCTGAATTTAATCGCGCAAGCATCATGCCAAGCCTCATTCCTATCAACATCAAAGAATGCAATGGGTTCAGAGGTAGGAGAGGACATTACTCGAAAGATAGGAGTGACAACGGTGGTAGAAACAATCAAATTTGTTGTCTTTAGCTGTCGCGGATGAATGACCATAGGGTGCTTGCTGACTATGGGTGATGAGGCAGGGAGAGTGGGGGGAAAAATGCTATCCTTCTACAATAGATAAGAAGAGAAATCAACAACCAGATTTAGCCCAATCGGACAAGCAGAGGTAGAGTATGCAGCAGTTAGAAAACTTGCAGTAGAAGCAAGCTGACATTAAATGAGTCATTAGCAGAGAATGGTAAAGTAGAAGGAGGACAACTGGGAGACCCAACAACAGCAGAGCTATCTCGCTATAAATAAGACATAATTGAACTTATTTCTATACTTACAGCAGGATAGTTAGATAAACATATATGTGGTGATGGGAAAGGTAAAGTGTGTGGCTGTTACGGGTGAGTAGAAACAGGGCGATAAGAAGCAGAGGCACACAAATGGCCTATGGAGTCCACAAAGGTGTGAAACAGTGGTGAGTTTAATAGATTGGGTAAAAGGGCATAGCGGGTTGGTTTGAGGAAGGAGACCTAAAATTTTCAATCTATTCAGATTTGTTAAAAGGAAAAACATGTTCATGAAAACAAATGTGATGAGAGATATAAATGCGTTGAGATGCGATGTCAAGACAATGATAACCAAGGTGAGAAGAGCTATACCTAAAAAACACACATGGAGAGGAAAAAAAGTCTAATTTATGATTATGATAGGGATGCAAAAATGAAAAACAGAAATACCTAAAGGTACATAAAAAATGATAATATGGAGACCGTTGAAATAGACAATAAAAAGGAGATCTATTGTCGAGGACAAGTGTAGGCATATGATTGATAAGATAAATTGAGGTTTCAAAAGCATAATTCCAAAATCGTAATGGTGCTTTAAACTATCCTTAAAGAGTAAGTCCAATTTCCATAATATGCCTATGACGACGTTCTACTATACCATTTTGTTTATGAGTACGAATACCAATGGTCTAAAAGAAAGTGGATAACTTGTGGTATTCACCACCCCAATTAGTTTGAACAGATTTAATTTTTAGTGAAATTTGGCGTTCAACGAGAGTCTGAAATTGGTGAAAAACAGAGTAAACATCAGACTTGGTAACAAGAGGGTAATATCATATATATTTTATGTATGCATCAACAAAGATAACAAAATAGAAAAAAAAAACATCAGATGAAAAAAGAGGAGTAGGACCCTAAAGATCACTAAAAATTAATTGAAGTAGAGTAAAAATTTTGTGACATGTAGGTCCTAAAGACAGATGCGATGATTTTTCTAATGGATAGCTTAACATTGAAAATTAAAATGTTTTTTTATTACAATTAATCTTATTTTTCGAAACTAAAAAAATTGAGAACACAGGAAGTAGGATGACCCAGTCGATGATGCCATAGATCAGCAGAGACAGATATACAAGGAGACCAATAAGCTTGAGGAACTGACGTGATAAAAGACCTGGTCAAAACATAAAGAACATCCTTACTCTGACCGAAAAAGAGAATTGCCCTGGTGTTGAGATCCTCGACATAAAACACAAATGGGTGAAATTCAAAATAAAAATTATTATCAAGATAGAACTTCTAAACAGAAAGAAAATGTTTTGTAATATATGGGACTTGAAGAATGTTAGATAAAGTGTAAGTACAATGTGGTGAATGTATTTTAGTATGATCAATATTAGTTATGGAAAGTCACTTACCATCACCAATATACAAATGACCATTACCGAGATATGATTCTGACCCTATTAGATTTGTAAGATCAGGTGTGACATGTTGATTGGCACCAATGTAAGGAAACCAATCGGCAATACCTATTAAGAAAACATTGCTCAACACCAGATATGCACTAGGTTGTTGTCCATATCCATGGAGCTAGAATTGAGGACAGTGAGGGGATGCATGACTAAAGGCTTGGCATAACTGGCAGCAAATATTAGTCCTTTGTGAGGATGCGGGATGCCCCCTGTTTCGCTGCTAATTTCCCTGCCTCTTGTCATTGCTGGAAGACCCGCTGAAGCTGTGGAAATCAGACCTCAAAGCAGACCTGTGCCCTATGTCATTGCCATAGTTGGGACGTCATCCTACATGAAATTGGCCTCTATTTCTACCAATAGCACTAGAAGCTTGACGTTAGGCAACAAGAGCTGAAGGTAGTGTGTTTGGCATGGACAGTAAAGGAGCATTGATGACAACAGATTTCATGGAATGAAGGGAGGTCTTATGAAGAAATTCACACATTAAAAGATGACTATAAAGATCGGCATATGAGAGAGGTTCTGCCTTAGTCACAAGGCTTGTTACTAAGTCTTTAGATTCTCCCCAAAGACCACGAAACACATACAAATTAAAATGTTCTAGCAAAATTGGCTGGCCAGCATCGGCCAACTCATCAAATAATGCCTTAGCGTTTTGCATAAACCTAATGACCGAATCATCACCTTGTCGAAGATCTTGAAAGGAGCCATGGAGTTGCATTATACGAGAATTAGACGGAGAGGCTAGAGCTTGCTCAAGCGTGCACTAAACAGAGAGTGAAGTTTGGCAGTCAACAACAAGATGGAGAACATCCATGGAGAGTGAAGAAAGCAGTGCACTTAGAATGAGTTGGTCTTATTGTTTTTAACGAAGAAAAGACCAATTTACTTGGAGAGAAGTACCATTGAAAACAAACACATGTGGAGGAGGATACGAGATTGAGCCATTAACAAATTGAAAAATTTCTTGGCCTAGGAGATATGACTTCATCTGCATTCACAAATACAAATAATTTGTGTTTGTTAATTTTAGAGAGATAACTTGGTGAGTGTGAGAGAGAGGAACAATGGTGTCCATTGAAGCTAGGTGGACGACAGCTATAAAGGAAGGTTGCAGTAGAGGGGTGACATTCAGGTTAGGAAGATTTTAGCCAACATTAGCAGGCAAGGGAAGCAGCAAAACAGAGGCAGAAGCAGAGGCAGAGGAAGATACACTTATTGACTACATTGGTGGTGCGGCAGAGGCAGATAGTGGCTGAAAAGAGTCCATTGGAGAGGGAGAAAGGAGTTTTAAGTTATTTAGGACTCTAATACCGAGTTGAGAATAATAGAAGGCTTGACTTATCTCTTAGCCAACCTTTCCTATTTAAATATATAAGACAGTACACGACGATAACTGTAAGAACTATAACACTAAAATAATCCTATAATAATTCCTACACACAAAGTCTATAATACACAAGACTTCACAACCCATTCTATATAGTCTTTTGTGACCCCTTTTTCTAGCCTTAATTTTTTATGTTCATGTATGGTAAATTAGGTGGACAAGCTTCAAGATAGTTTTGATACTTTATTCAATAAAAAATCACCGTCTTCCAATCATTCACAATAACTTGGTTGATAGGACAATAATGAATGTTATTTTTCTCAGATTATAACTAAAATAATTGACCAAAATTAACCATACTATAAATAAATTGGGGATTGTGGAGGCCCATGTCCCCTCTCCCATGCTTCTCTTTGGGTCCTCGTTATTTCAGTGCTAAATCTTTTTTTTTTCTTTTTCTTTTTTGTTCACGGAGAGAGCCTGTAAAAGCCTCCAAAGCCACTCACTTTCTTTTCTATTAAAAAGCTCCTTAGAAGAAGACAACATCATCCCTCCAAAACCTATCATGCGTTTTACCACTTTTATCTCTTTGTTTATCTTTTCTCTTACCTCCATTTACTGATCCCTTCGTCTCATCTCTATTTCTTTATCATTTTGTGGGCGAGAGTGAGTGGTATTGTGTGCTAGTAACTATAAAGACGAAGATAATATAGAGACTTGAGTATATTTCAGCCTTGTTAGGTTTTGGTTGCTGAATCATGAGAAAGAAATCATGACTCAGTTATATAGAGAAGAAACCATGAAAGATGGAAAAGGGGTGTTTGGAATGAAGCTTGATCCAAGATCCTTGTCTCTCCCGTTAACTTAGTCTCTGTTACTGTTAGGTTTTCATTACTGAGTGTATTTGCAGCCCCTTTGTCTGATTTTAGCATCATGAGGGGAGGAAGTGCTGGTGATCATAGGGTTTGATTCAAGATCCATTTGACTCTTCTCTTTATACCTCTCCTGTGTCCTAGCTGTTAATCTGTAGTAGTCTTAATTATCCCTTACTTCTTGTTAATTTTTAGGTTTGATCTTGCAAGTAATTATATTTGGGAAATATCATAAAATGATCTCGGACCAGGCTTCATTCCTTACACCTTGCTTTTCTTTTATTATCTGGTTACAAGAACCTAATTAAGGTATGCTTCTAATCCCATCCTCTTACAAGGTCCTGAAACAACACATCTTTCTACCTGTTTAAGTCTGTATATATAGATTGTTTATTGCATTTGTTGCTTTATTTTCAATCATTAACGTGAAGAGCTTGAACTGATAATTCACTGATCTTGATCTTACCATGCACTTCAATAGTTGAATGGCTGCTGAGATCCTTCTATATTCCTTTCCTTTGTTACTGCTACTTATTAAGCCTTTCAGTGACCTATTTGCACGACTGCATGAATTTGATCAGAAATACCTAGTAATTAGTATGATGGAGTCCAATGTTTTTAATTTGAGAAAAACACATGTAGTAGTAATACATCCCGCTTGTTTCTTCTCCCCAGTTATTTCCCTTCCAACACACAGAAATATTCTCCATTAACTAACATCAAAGATTCGCAGACAAACAATACAAAACAAGACATGTACGAATGATTCTTTTATCGGAAATATTAAGAATACATATAATGTCAGGTATATATATACTTTAATTCCTGTTTGGAACTTTCTATCAAATTTCCCTTTAATGTGCCAAGTGTTTTTTACTCTTAATTCAACGCCTCTAGCCCTAGGCAAATATTTTGAAACTTGGTCTGTTGAAAGGTCTGCTTCATCTGTGTTATGGATTTCATAAGTATAAACCCTAACTGGGGCCTGAGATCATATATCTATATACACATATTTGACATGATGTAATGAAAAATGAAATATTAATGCTGTTTTTAAATATTTTTAATTAATTTTGGACCAATTTTGTTTCTTCAGCCGATCTAACTGCAATTGCTTATTTCATTATTACCTTAATTTCATGCTCAGTTTACAATATTATATACAGTCAAATTCATTCTTGATTAAATATCTTGTATATTGTTCACATTTGATCTTCTACCAGTGGCGAAAATAATGGTGTTTCAGAGTCATATATTTTAATTGATCAGGCTCTTATCATGGACAAAATATTGTTTTAGGGCATGGAGGCTCGTTTTCTACGTATACCAGTTAGCTATTTCTTGTTTTGGTTTTCTACATATATAATTTTCGATCCTTTTAATATTTTTCAATCCTCTTTTTATATGATTACTAAATATCATTATTGATGTTGATTTCAACCACAAAAATAATTGATTTTAATGACAATGAGTTTTATTTCATGAAGAAAGTTCCATTTAGATGTGTTATTTTTTCTTCTCATTTATCGATCTTCCCACAAGAAGATTTTCAATGTATTTTTGGGTTTTTTAAGGCTAAAAATAGATTTCTTAGGTGTTTAGTGTATTTTTCTTAATGTTTTTGGTAAAAATGAGTTGGGAATGAGTTTTTTAGCACAAAAAGAAAAAACAAAGCTCTAATTTTTTAGAAGACCTTATATTAAAAAAAACTAAAGGCGAATAATAGACGTCTACCCCATGAAAAAATTAAAAAAAAAATAGGACCAAGCACACAGGTTGGGTTAGAAGACCCACGTGCATAGGCTTCTTTTTAGAAGACCTAGGCATGCTAAGCTATCAAGACCTAATTTGTTTTAATCTATTTTTTTGGGTTATTCTGATTTCATGACCCGAGTTGTGAGTTTGACAGGTTGACTTAAGTTATTATTTAGGTCATTTTTTAATTGATTTTTTCCAGTTTCATCCTTCAATATTGAGTTTATTGAAAATTAAGTTTCATGATTTTTTTTTAATTTGCTTTTTATGGGGTTATCATAATCTTATAACTTGGTATGTGAATTGACATGTTAACTCAAGTTGACCCGAATCGTTCCGACATTTTTTTTTCTGAATGTTTATTAAAAAGATCTCACTTTAAATATTTATTTTGATTCAAACTTTATTTTTATGGATAATCTAAATTTTCTTTAGAGATGCTAAGATAACCGAGTCACATCAAATTAATTCCTTATATATTTAAAAAAATTCTACTATAAAAAACATTAGCCGCGCATATACTTTTTTTATATTAATTTTTTTTATATATGACCAGCTAGCAGTAGCTTGATGGCCAATGATCTAATAAAAATCTAAAAGGAAAGAAACTCAAACCAAAAACATGGCCACTTGTATCAAATTCCAATATAAATGAATTTCTTATACCAAATCACAAAAATCTCAAATTCATAAATAAAAAGAACTATAAATTTATTAAAATTTGAGATCTAAAACCTAAAACCCTAAATCTCTAACACTGTAATCTTCAACATAAGCACATATAAATAATTTTGTTTACCAAATCAAATTTGTAAACCAAAGAACTATAAATTTAAGAACTAAAATTCAAAGAACCCCAAAATCATCAACATTGCCACTTTTTCCTTGAGTGAATTTTGAAATTACGATGAAGTGGATTTTTTATGGAGTTAATTTTTTTGAGATAAATGATCGAGGGCTTACATAGATGTGCTGCTCCATTACATATAGATGTGCTGCTCAATTAAGCAACAAGATATGATTGATTTCATTCGGTAAAATGTTGGGAAGGGAGAAAAATTCATGTGATTGAACACTCTTTTTTTGTTGTTATTATACAATAATTAAGTAAATGATTACATAAACAAGAGAAAATGTTACGAATTTTGTATGCAGGAAACAGAGAATGAGAGAAGTGAAAGAACGATCACATCAGGTTGCCGCATATTACAAAGGATTCTTTTGGATTATATATATATATATATATATATATATATATATATATATATATGCACATTTCATGAGTAAAGAGAACCATTTTTTAGGACATTAATTTGAAATAGAGAAAATTAGTCTGGCCTGTTCTAGGTTTGCATGACTGCATGAATTTGATCAGAAATACCCAATATGATGGAGTCCAATAATGTTTTTAATTTGAGAAAAACACATGTAGTAGTAATTAATACATCCCGCTTGTTTCTTCTCCCCACTTATTTCCCTTCCAACACACAGAAATATTCTCCATTAAACTAACATCAAAGATTCGCAGACAAACAATACAATACAATACAAGACATGTACGAATGATTCTTTTATCGGAAATATTAAGAATACATATAATGTCAGGTATATATATATATATTTACACTTTAATTCCTGTTTGGAACTTTGCTTCAAATTTCCCTTTAATGTGCCAAGTGTTTTTCACTCTTCAACACCTCTAGCCCTGAGCATAAGTACAAACCCTAACTAGGACCTATGATTTAAATTCAAATTAATACAAAAACAGTATAAACAAAAAAAGAAAAATATTAGAGTTCTCATTTAAATATTTATTTATTTTAAAATATATCTTTTAATCTACATATAAAGAGATTGTATATAAATTAAATTAAAAATATTATCCTATTCTTAATAAATAAAATAAAATAAATATATTTCTTGACAATATCTTTATCCATGTCTATATGCGTGCATCATGTAGGTTAGTTTATATACGTGTATAATCTGCTCTACACACACAGAGGGAGTCCTTAATTTTTTGTACCGTCCCAGGTTTATAAGCATTACATATTTGATTTGATGTAATGAAAAATGAAATATTGATGCTGTTTTTAAATATTTGTAGCATCAACCAACAGAGAGAGCACCCAATATTATAATTATTCTGCCCCACATAATAGGAGATGCACGACGTCCTTGCATATAAAAACATGAGATTTTAAGTGGTTTAATTTAACTAATTAAATTTTAAATTTATTTTTTAAAAAATTACTAATTAATTTTATAAATTTTAAGTTTATTAAAAATTCATGTGATTATTAATTTTAAAATTTATAAAATTAATCAAAATATATATAAACTAGCCCAACCATACTATTAATAAAAAAAAAAACACATGTACCTATAACTCTTTATATATTATTATTTTTAAGACTAGGTTTTTTATACTGCGTTACTTTATCGGTTTTAATGCTAGATTTAAAATAAAAAAAAACCCTGTGATTTCTACTTGATTTGCCAGATTGAGGCAGCGATAACGTGCTTGCAGTAACTCTGGAAGTGGAAACAACCAAGCGATGTATCTTTGGAGTGCTTCGAACAATTCTATCTCAGAACTAGACACTTTTAACAAGGAAGATGGTCCTGTGACTCCTGTCACTAGCATTAGCTGGGCACTAGTCATTTATTTTCAAACTTTGACTGGATTCCAGTGAGGAGAAAAGGATGATGGTGACGACTAGAGCTTTTTGTTTTTCTAACTTGATGGCAGTTGTATATTTTTATTTAAAAAGACTCATTACCCATTAGTCATTTATTTTCAAACTTGGACTGGTTCTAGTCTTATTATATAATTTAGATACCATGTATATTAAAAAAATATATTCATAAATATTCTTAACACGGTGATAAATGTTGAAGGGAAAACAAAGGATAGTATAGATGTTAGAATAATTATAGCTTTGTGACTATCGGAATATAAAGTTACCTAATGATGGGTTATGAGTGGCAAAGTCCAAAGCTACCTTAATTTGCCTTATATATATATATATAAAAGCACAATATCTTGTCTATAACTGACTTAAAAGCCTATGATTTTCTGATAGATATGTTTTGAACATATAACTAGATTGGTAAACTTGGAGAAATGCATATTATATGGAATAAAAAGTCATGACTGCCATGTAGTTATACAAAAACTAATTTCAATTGAATATAGGGTTTTATTGCCGAGGAAAAGCATAAACCATAAAAAACCATAAACCATAAATTGATAATTTAATTGAATATTCTTAATTATTTAGTTATATTTTTTAGATGTCGAGGAAAAGCTTAGGGTCGGAAACGGTGTAGTTGTGCATCTTCAAACAATAGTATTCCTGAACCTGCGGTGCATTAAGGTGCAATTCATAAACAAACACCTAATGCATATTCTAATGTCACAAGCTTGTTGACTACAAGTCAGAGATTTGGTGTCCCATCTGCTAGAGACATATATTCTTACAAGTTAATAGCGAAATGGAAGCTGGATTTAAACATGTAAGAAAATTTATTTATTTTGAACATACCATTAAATTAATGATTACATGTTTATATAGTCAACTATTAATTAACTAATTTTTAGGTTTTCAAATATGAAAGTTGTGTGAACGATAACATCAACAACGAAATCATCAATGGAAGTTCCTGTGTTTCAATAGAGTCAACTTAAAGAGCATCCTGAATAAATACCCGTGGTTGAGGCTTGATGGAGAGAGTTTAACATTAATACATTTATAATCAATAATTTTTTTTAATAAAAGATGTTTTTTAAATCTAAAACTAATTATTTCATGAAAATGATTACAAGAAAAAAAATTTGGTGAGACAAGGCAAACTCTAGGGTGGCAATACAATTCTGAAAAAAAAATCACAGTGCAACTAGGTAGGTTTTAATGTGTAAAGTTTAAAACTTTTTGTCGAATTGTAATATTTTTTATTATATATTTTTGTTTAACGAATTCTAAAGCAGACTATGTAATTTTTGTATGACACACACACTATGCTAGGAGATATATCGAGTCAGATGACATTAAGAAGTGGAATGATAGTATACCTCCCCACATCAATAAGAGCAACTAAGAAAAATATTTAGAGTTCTTCATGTCGGAGGATTTTAGGAGGCGTTCATGGAGTGAGTCCTTGAACGAAAACAAGGAGACTTACAGCTCCATTAGTAAGCATACGGGCAGGTTGCTTTCTTTTACTAACCATACAAAGCACTTGGTAAGAAAGCTTGTTTTAATTTCAAATATTTTTCTTAAAATAATAGTTACTAGTTGTAATAACATTTAATTATGGATTTATTTTGAAGGCTATATAGCTTGGACGTGATCCAACTCTGATGGAGTTATATATGAAAACACATATAAGGAGGGAGGATAGACAAAAAAGGATGTAACA
>Ga0325404_1005937_pt1 | contig 12842 bp, 9 predicted proteins | sample PopdelMetagenome_18_FD_205664 | JGI IMG/M metagenome (GOLD analysis project Ga0325404, IMG submission 205664) | Populus deltoides microbial communities from Bellville, Georgia, United States - Xylem-Control-R1 | ecosystem: Host-associated > Plants > Phyllosphere > Stem > Wood/Secondary xylem... | reverse complement strand
TTTTTTTTCCATTTTCTAATGAAATTTGGTTAGTTTAACCTCATTTCATTAATTGATTTAGCGTTAATAAATAAATAATTATTTATGTACGAAAATAAAACAATCAATTAGAAATATTCTTAATAAAATCGAAAAAACTATGTCTTATAAGGTTGGATTGTAAGAATAAAAAACTCATGGATGTCCACTTCTTATGCATAGATATTATGCATGAAGTTGTTTCTGAACTGGTTGATCATTATCATCTCTGCATGCGTTGCAAAAAAGAAAATAAAAATCTGAGTTTGGACTTTCATCTAATTCCTAAAATCTCTCACAATATCCTTTGTTATGGATAACTTGGACTGTACTCATTATTATCACTGATGGTTTTGTTTGTTCATAAAACAAACTTATTCAGTGATGGACTCTTGAGGTTTGTTCATGCCTTCATGGTGATTCCCTGAAAATTTCATACATGATGCTTCCAATTTCGTAGATTACGAGGAGAGATAATTATATATTGCTGGAGAATTTCTAGCCAAGCCAAGTTTAATAGATTGATTAAAGATAGCTATTGAAACTATATTAATTTAATAACATAAATAATATAATTCAGCTTGTAATAATATGAGATTCTAAATAGTTAGGATATATTATAATTAGATGAGGCTCTACTTCAAATAAATTATATAAATATTCTAACAGATATATTTATGAACTAATAGAATATATTTAGATCAAAAAAAAATTGATGACGCCAAATCAAAATAATAATTCAAAAAAGTTATAATTTTTTATCTGAACAATAAATCGAGGGTCAAGAACGCTGTTAGAGGAGCATTTTCTTTCCTATCATCCACCATTCCATTCTCCAAACAGAATAAAGACAAGCACACCAAGCATTCTTAACAAAGTTAGATGGATTAATGTTGTTTTCTGCTGCAGATACATATTTGCCGGTTGCATTGCTGCTGCTCGTTCCAATGAGTTTGTCGATGCTGCAATTGTGTAAAAAAGTATGCCATATAGTGGTGACACGAGGAACTTCAAAATACAAGTACTTTCATTGCTTACATTACGTGGGACACAGAATAAGATTGCACGGTGCTCCTTCCCTGTTTATCTGTATCTTTTTCAGAGTCTGTTAAGCACTATGAGCCAAGAGATGAATCATCTATCTTGTTGCAATACACAGGAGTTTTTGTTGAACAAATCTTGCATCTTCCTCGACAAGATTTATTACGAATAAAAGGGCATCAACAAGGAACAGGCTTTTTCATAAACATTAAAACTCAAGCTATTTACCATAATCAAGATCATCTCCAATTTAATATTTGCTATTAAAGGGAATTATCTCAGTGCCAATCAAGACATGAAAAATAAATACTAAGGAAAACCCTGTGGTTAAAAGAAACGATAAGAAATTCTATGCAATTGTATTCTCCTTAGGTTTATCTTGGATTTCCAGCCCTCCTTTACCAGTATCATGATCCTTGTAGTACCTCTTCCAGAACCAGTGCTGCTTCCACACTCTTTCCACCATTTCATCAATTGGGATTCCTTTCGTCTCAGGTAGAAAGTATTTGGCAAAAAGGCACATTACAGCTAGCATAGCACTGTATAAGAAGAAAGTCCCGGCTCGCATGTGGCATAACATGGTGAGGAATGTTTGAGCAACAAGAAATGTGAAAACAAAATTCATAATAACAGCAACGGAGAAGCCAGCACTTCGAGTCTCTATCGGGAATATTTCACTTGGGATTAGCCATCCCAAGGGACCCCATGACCATGCAAAACCAGCCAAGAACACGCAGACCAAGACGATCACAAGTACGGCATAATGTTTCGCCACAACGTTTGTGGAGTGCAAATGCACTGCGAGGATTACTCCAATTGCACCCTGTAAGGAGCAAATAATGAACTGGTTTAGTAGTGCTAAAACAGATATCAGCAGTGGAAATTGAAATCATCGAGACGTTTGTTTTTGGCTCACCAAAGAAATGAACATCTGAATGGCTGCTTCAATGAGCAATGCTCTTCTACCAAATCTATCAACCACAACAATTGCAAACGCAGTGCCTATTGGTTTAACTGTATTAGTCATTATAGCCGACATCAATGATGCATTCTCACCTAACCCCATGGTTTGAAAGAGAACTGGGGCATAAAGCATGACCACACTGATGCCTGTGAACTGCTGGAAGATTTGAATGAGTGCACCGCATACTAGTTGAGGCCTACCTGACTGTTTCCAAAGGTTCTTGAAGGGATGCCTGATTTGTCTACTAAATTCAACAGCTTGCGAAATTTCTTCGTACTCTTTATCAACATTATCAACGCCTCTAATCTTCTTCAAAGTATACAACCCTTCTTCATTCTTCCCTCGTTCTATGAGGCTCGTCGGAGTCTCCACGATCATAAGAGAGCCAAGGAGGAGAAGTAAAGCAGGGCATGCTGCACCACCCAGTGAAATTCTCCAACCATAGGGGTGTAATTTTGAGGTGGCATAATTGATCACATTAGCTGTTAGAATGCCTATTGTGATAAGGAGCTGAAAACAAAGATTAAGGCCTCCTCTGTACCTTGCAGGTGCAATTTCTGATATGAATAATGGCACTGCCTACATTAGAATTTCTCTTATAAGTTATTTGGAAGCAGCAAACATGCTGAAAGTGATGTAAAGGTTGAGTAAAATAATGTGGTGTTCTGTTTTTCCTTTCTGTACAAAGTTGAAGATCCCACAAATCACTCTAATATATTGTGTTATAATATGTTAGTCGACCACAATAAGAAGCAATCCTAAGCAAGTGTAGGTAACTAAGCAGTGAGTGTTCGTTACTATTCTCTAACAACCTTAAAAAATATATGAAGTAGCTTCTCAAATAATCGGCACTGCCTGATATATATGTTTGAATTTCACCTGGTTTCCAAAACCAATTCCAGCGCCCAGACAAAGCCTTCCAGCGATCAACATGCCAATGTTGAGAGCAGCAGCATTTAAAATGGCACCAACAAGAAAGAAGACGGAGGCAATCTGCATGGTGGGTTTGCGGCCCCTTTTCTTGCAACAAATTGAGCCGATAAAGCAAGCTACAATGGCCGCAAGGTAGAGGGAAGATGTGAAGAGCTGGAGAAGTTGACTGTTAAATTTGCAGTAGTTGTTTGCTTTAGCTTGATGCTTCTTGACATAAACTTCAGGGAAGAACTTTTCCAAAAACATATCCATCCCTGTCACTCCTCCTAGAATCATATAAAACCACAAGTACGAGAAAACAATTAACATAAGATTATCTGTGCTTTGTCAGGCAATAAATATAAAAAAAAAACTAGCATGCCTGATCTAGTTTAGTTATGTACCCGAAATTCCAATGTCGTACCCAAACATGAGACCACCACAGGCTGCAATAACGGTACAAACAATGACCTGCCATGTAAGCTTGGCAGGTAAGTCCCGACGAACACCAGATCCATCGACCAGGGTTAACTCGGGCATGGCTTCACCTAAATCTAATACCTCTGAAAAATAAAAAGAGTTTTCACTTAATAACAATATCAGATAAGGTCACTTTGCTCCTTGGATGAATAGGAAAAGCTGCAACATATATTCATGACAGTCATCTTTAGAGTTTGAAGTTCAGAAGAAGTTTGTTACCTAGGAATTTGATAGCAGATCAGAAGCATTTAGCCAGGTGGCAGAAATTAAGCAACGATAGAAGTTTATTTATGAAAGCTAAATAATGGTTCTTATCGTATCAAACTCTTCTAAGTAGTATCAGATTTCATTAACCGATTCCTAAAATCTCTCTTTTGGATAATTTTTTTTTCTTTGTTTGAGATTGCATCTTTGGATAACTTTTCTGGATTATCCTTTATTCTCTCCAAATCAGAAACCAGCCAAGTTAACCATAAAAATACCTCCTTCTTCTGCTCTCTGATTGGAATTCTTCAGCATGAGATAACCATAAAAAACAATAAAGAAACAGAAATTAAAAATGAGTTATGGTAATTTAATTTGTCAAATAATATGGCCACGATGCCTGCAACTCAGACATGCATAGATATTAATTGTAACTCGTAAACAACAACATACAGCAATAGATTGATAGTCTGACAGATGATAGGTACATTCCTGCTATCACTTGTTGGCTTTGCCTCCTGGTGTTTGTAGAAGAATGTTGATGGAGATTGTCCGATACTGTTCCCGTCTCTTGTGCATTGGATTCTTTTAAATATCACTTATATCTCACAATGGGGTCTCTCTGTTCATTCTAGACACTGCAAATTCTTTGGCAAATATTTTTTTTTTTAATCTTTTCCTGTCAAGTAAATCCTTCACTACTGATGACTGCCACTGGTTTAATGCGGTTGAGAAATATTCTCTAGTACAAATAAGCATTTATGATTGATGCAACATCAGCATGTAGAAGAAAGAAAGGACGTGGATCTTAAAATAACAAGGAGAATAAAGAAGGAAATTAAAAAAAATGATTGTAGGAGTTTTTTTTTTTTGGGAAAATAGATATTTTCATTGATTAATTTTAATTTCTCCTTTATTTATTTATTTTATTCCGTATTATTATGTTTTTCAATTTTTATTTATTCGAAAGAAATAGTTTTACTAGTTTGTTTTTTTTATTCATTATTACTAGGGTAATGAAAATTAAGTGTTGTTTTTGGTATTTAAGGTTTTTGCGTATAATAAACTTCTAAATTTCCATCAAAAAGCTTCGACGTGTTTGGATTTGAACTTGTCTATATATCTAATAGATGTTACACTTTGCTGGTATTTTGGATCACATCCAGTTTGGGATTTTTTTTTACCTGGGGTATCCTTAATTTTTCATGTAAATGAAATATGATACTTAATTCATCTTGGTCTCGGGGATGTCAACATAAAATTCCAGTCACTGCTTCAATTTATTCATAAAATTCCAGAATATGGTCTCTGCTGTACCTGAAGAAACTAGGAACAAGAAATGGTTGAGAAAAGCCCTCTAAAATCTTTCCAACACTAGCGCACTAGTGTTCTGTCAATCAAATGAGAAAAGGTAAGTATATGTTCAAATATGCATCAATGTATACATATGCATGCAGGAAATAAGTTGATCGGATTCGTACTTAGCTTCATAAAGTAGCATTGACAAGTGATCTGATTTAGAACAAAACTTTCTATTTACTATAAAAAGAGAGAGAGATTGGAAAGTTGGCTACACTGTGGAGAATGACAGAAACTAAGGTTTTAGCCTTGTCAGTTGCTGTCAGCTTGACTCGACAACTAATGGCATTTTAACTCCTCTCGTGTACATTTGTACAGAAATATAATATTTGCCATTATATGATACCCAAGCTGATCCGTGTAGCTGTCACTTGCCTCTGATTTTGTAATCTTAACTTCAGAGTTCATAGTGTTTTTGAGTGATTCTGTGACTGGTGGATCGGTCCATCAATCTCAAGTTTTGTCTTCAGTTTCCAGGATCCTGCTTGACATAACCCCTGCTTGGCTCGGATATGGTCATAACAGTTAAATGAACAGTTGACTTTCCAGGATGCTCTGTGTTTTCTCTGTCATTTGAACTGTTAATTTCCCCTGCCGGATATGATGGGATGCCATTACCTTCATCTTCAGCCAATATTTTTGATTCACTTTCAAGGTCTCCAATGGATTCTGAATTTGTAAACGCTACTGCTTTAAGTGGTTCCATAATATTTTCTTGGCTATCTAGTCTTTGAAATTCGTCATCTTCACTGTCTTGTACATGATTGAACTTCTCATTGTTTATAAAATCACTCGCAACTGCTTCATTCACATTATGAATTATGTCAGCTGCAGAGTCCTGCAAATGAGGAGTATGCAGTCCCGGTCAATGTCACAGAGCTGGAAAGGAGTTACTAGTATTCAATTGCTGTGAAAGCAATAGAGAAGAACTTGCAAGTGAGAGGAAAATGAGGGTATACCAAATTTCATGCTCTGTTTAGTTTAAAGAATGAGAGGAAAAAGAAGAAATTCAAATCTTTACAACTGCAGTTCCATTTCATGGCAGCAAAGTCCCCCCACCCCCTCTTTTACACCCTCATTTTAGCAGTAGAATGGGTTATAAGGAAAAACACTGCTTAGAACATCATATTACCTTTGCTTCAAGAGTCACTAAGATATTTTCACCATCAACTGCCGGTTTTGATGGGTCAAAGACAGCCTTTTGATCTGTTAAATCTTTAGGGTTCCCTTGGACATCCTTGGTGGTTTCTGAGGTGCCAATGGCACCTGCTGGCTTTAACAAGTCTCCAATTTCCTGATCAGTTTCCTTGCTGTTGCTTGAAGTATCAACATCGTCCATTGCTTGAGATGATACGACAATTGTTTCATTTTCAGTTGATACTCCAGGACTGTAGTCATGGTCCTCTAGGGAAGTGATGTTGGCTGGTTTTACTGGTTCCACAAATATCTCCTGTCTAGTTGAAAATTGAGGTTCACCTTCACTGCCTTCAAAAGACCTTAACTTCTCCAAATCTTCATTTTTATTTATCGAGGGATCACTAACTTCGCTGATGAGGTTAACTTCTCCAGCAACATCTCTTGGACGATTTGTAGACTCCTATTCAATGTCACGTATCTTAGTTTTTCCTCATGTTATTTTTACTAGCTAAAAATGTGTAAAAATAATTCTTTGGTGCAGAATTTAGAAGGAAAACGAAACAATACTAGTAAAAATGATCCATAATGTCAAGATGACATAAGTGCAATGATAAGTGGAACAATGTAGGGAACATAATGCATGTTGACATGTGACTACCTCTTCTTCTACCATAAGTCCAGGAAAAACTGAAGTAGAATGCTCCCCCTCGGATTTTGAAACATCAATGTCTGTTTCATTGTCAGCGAGTCTTGCAGATACATCTTCAAGATGCTCGAAAGATCTGGGGCTAATTTCCTTCTGTGGTTTTGACAGTTTTACAGGTGCCTCATTACCAATCGATGTTTCTGAATCGTCATCTATGTTTTTCCTGGATTTTAAATCCTCCATGGTTTCCTCGTCATCAAGCGATGATCCCTTCATATTCTCCATCTCAATAGCTTCTTCAGTAAGCTTCCCTTGAGTGTTAGATGGTTCCTGCTCAATGCATGGTGCATCTAGTTCAGATATCTTACTAAAATGGGCTTTTGTGTCTTTATATCAATGCCGAAAAAACTGTTGTATACATGCATGGGAATGAGAAGAATGGGACATTTGAAAATTACAGGGATTTAATCACAGTTGAAAGCAGTAGAAAATGATATATGAAAACGAAAGATATGTGAACACAATTTTACTGGACTCCCTTCATAAATATCGAGCTACTGAAGGATCACAGACCTCAGATTTTTCAGATTTGTTATCAATAGATGGGTGCTCTACCGAATCATTTACCACATGACTGGTATCTTGAGTTGCAGTCAGAGGTAATCTTTCCTCCATATCAGTGGACACCAGTTGACTGAAATCTGATGAAGAACCTATATCTGCTGGGATCCTATATGCTAAAACAGACTTTGGAGATGAGGATAGACTTGAGTTGGTAGAAGCTTGTTCAACTATCAATTCTGGCAGTATGCCTGATGTAGTGGGATCATTAAAACTTTGGTTTAACCCAGAAACCCCAACTTCTATTAATGTACTTTGATCTTCTCTACTGCCTTGAGTTGAAGTTGGGTTGTCTTCAACCTCGACTGGTATTGAAGTGCTCTTAATGTCTGAATGTTCAGTCAGCCTTTCATGATCTCGGTCAATATCTTCAATAGATTCTAATTCTTCCACGCTATTCTTAATGTGAACTAATGGATCATTCACATTGTAAGTACTGTTTGCATCTTCTCCAGACTTCTCAGTAGAATTTAATGATTTGCTCTCTATATGCTTTCTAGATTCTGAATTACTTTCAACATCTGGTTGTGACTGATCACTTACGAGTACTTGCATGGCTTTTTCAGCTCCACTATCTCTGTCTTCATTTGATTTCGAGTCTTCTAAGTGGTCATTTACGAGGAGCCTCGAGTCATTTACATTGCAACTGCCGTCCATACCCTCTACAGACTTCTCAGGATTAATCAATGATTCGCTCATGATATTGCTGTTTGATTTTGAATTACTTCCCTCGGCCGGTTCTGATAGATTGGCTATAACTACTTGCATCATGGAGTTTTCAGCTCCAACATATATGTTTTCATTTGATTTCAAATATCCCCTGTCATCGTATGTGACCGTGTCATCTGCATCGCAATTTATGTTCATCTCTTCTGCAGAATTCCCAGGAGCATTCCTTGATTCCTGTTTTATTTATTAAGTTGCAAAGATGAGTCCAACAGCATTTTTCTAATTATTTTCTTATGGTAGAGAAAGATGAATTAGAATATACAAGATACTGTGTTCTAATATTAGGAAAGAGAGTTAAATACACTGAAGTCTAAACCTGTAAAAAAAAATTGATGGACAGTAAGCATAAGAAACTGTAATTTGATCCAAGTTCATCCGCAAACTGTAATAATGTATTGTATTAAAGTTATTAACTGACCTGCGGCTTCTGAAAGTACACTTCAGAAGGTTTTTGTGGCATTGAATCCTCCATCAGTTGCATTCCTTCCTGGGAATGTTCAGGTGGAACTACATCTGAAGGATTAGAAGGCCTCTGCTCCCTTTCCTCTTCGACTATGTGTTTGACATAATTAAAGTGTTTTGGATCAATGCTCATTGAATGGGCTTGATCCTCTTGAGATATTTCAGCTCTTGAAGATGATAGCGACCAAAGTGATGATGAAGTTGGATCCTCGGGTTCATTCCTGAGCCTTGAAAACCCTTCTTCTGTAATATCCCCCTCCCCTACCTCGTATATTTGTCTAGTTACGTTTTCATGTTCTTGAACCTTTGGAGCAAGAGGCGAAGCTCCCCACATATCTTCACTCCCGGAAGTAGTTTCCTGTTCACTATCCCCATCATAAACCAAGGAGTCACCATCATTGGATGAAGCAATTCCATCTGCTGTCAGAGGGGGTGAACCGATCTCTGAGACCTCCACTTGCATGTCAGAAGCTATGGAATTGGTATGGGTATGCCAAGGATCCTGGTGCTTGTAAAAAAAATTTTCCTCCATTCCCGTGTTGTAAATTGCAGACGGGCTGGAATCATATGAAGGTTCAGCCACAGCACTAGCCTTAGGAACTGGACAAGGGAGAGAGTTCGGTGCATGATTATAAAACACTTCGGGAAATTTGAACGTTGTTGGCTGTAGACTTTCTGAATTCTCAGCTGTCTTAGCATTAAAAATGTTTTCTGTAGAAGAAAATGGTCTTGGCCAAATTTTCTTGTGCTTGATTAGATCTGTGTCCCTTTGAATATCATTTCCATCACCTAAACTTGGATCCTTGTCATGAGATTGTCCCATATTTTCACCTTTGTGTTTGACTCTACTGGTTTCAACTTCTCTATCCCGTTCCCGTTTGTTAGTAACCTGATTGGAAGATCGGGCTTCTTCCGTCACAAGATCAGTTACAGTTAAATCACGGCGCAAGGTTTCACCACGTTGGAATAATGAATGATCAGCCAGCAGGCCATGATTTTCCTTGTCTGCAAAAAAGTTTATTGATTCAGTATTAGTAGCAGAGGTCTCTGGTATTTTTTTTCTTAGTTGATGAAGAAACTAAAACAGAAGTCTGTCTTACCTAATTGCATTTTAGATCTAGAATATCCTGTGCCGTCATGTTGATCTAATTGTTTGTTCTCCAGGGGGGGAGAATATCCCAAAGAGAAGCTCTCATGCCTGCAGAAGAGCATTTCTTTCAGGTGATCTGCCATAAATTCTTGCTGGAAACTGTCTGCCATGAGATTAGGTTTTTCTTCAAATGGTTCATATGGAAGGTCAAATGGATTTTGGGTTGGTAACAAAATAGAAGGGGCTGAACTAGGTATTCGGTCATCTGAACTCTTAGAAACATGAAAAGTGTTGCTTCTTGCAACCAAAACAGGATGCATTGTACCTGGAGCAGCACTACTACTCATTTTGAATGACTTTCTTGCTCTACGTCTTGCAATTAGGCTCTCCAGCCTCCTATTTCTTTCTAGCTCAGAATCCCCAAGATCCATGAGATTCTTTTGATCATTCGCAGTCCATTCTACAGCGTTTTTGCAACCCTTTTCTGATTCTTCTTCTTCATCATCTACTTCAGAGCTTGAGCTCTCCGACTCCACCTCACCACCAACAAGAAGTTTTGCAGGCTGCTCATTAAAGCCATCAAATGAGACAGTCTCAGGATTTGATGCCTCGCTGAATTCTGAAATATTCTCACCAAGGGAAACATTGTAAGAGGAACTTTCTCCACTATTCAAAGCATAGCTTGCTTTCTCCTCCATGATTACTTTCGGTTTTTGTTCGACCAAGGCAGTTCTGCCAATGAAATCATCATTTGAAGGCATGGAGGAAACCATGTTCTTTTCCTCTTTAACAGCGTGTGTATCCGATTTGTCTTTATTCTCGTTGACGTTTCTCTGCAACATTCTTCGAGCTTCAATAGAAGAGTTATCATCTCTATTGGCAGCATCAGCTGCGTCAGATGATATTCCATGTTCCTTCCTCTCAACCACCCCATGTTTTTGCGAATTCAAATAATAACGGATAAAAACAGCAGTGCAACCAAGAAATGGTAAAGAGTAAATCAAGAAATAGAAAACTGAAGGAAAAAACAAGTATAAAGCCAGCAAGGTTAACGAAAAACCTGAAGCAAATGGATATTTTTGTACAAATGCAGAGCAAGAACTCATGGAAAGTTTAAGAACTCTCCACATGAAAGCTTGAAATTCCTTTGCATCAATACCCATTTTAAAATTTTATCCCTAAAACAATCTAGAAAGAATCAAAGAGATTGACATTAATTTAAACATGTAATTCACAGGCTGCCTCTTAACTATCTGCAGTTTCAGACTCCCAGTAATGGAACTCATTACATAGGATAATAATCTACATGTTAACATACTAACATTTCAAGTATAGTCTTTGAAAAGGTTTTCTTATTGCATCAACCAGAAGATGGAATATCAATGGCTACCTAAACAAAAAGAAGGATTCAAGCCACTCTTCTGATCCCAAAAAAGAAAGGGGAGCTTGACAATGAGAGCTCAGCTGTAACCAAGAATGACAGCCAAGAAAAATCTCTTAACTGGTTTCATTTTTAGAAATCTTTGGTTGGTTGTGAGCTTTGAGAGATCCTTTTATTTAGGACTTCCACTTGCGTTTTCTCTTCTCCTCCTGATTCATGGGTTGACAGGGGACAAAAACGAAAGAAAACAGGTACAGGGAGTCAGGGACAGTTACTATTGCTGCAAGAGATTGGACCTGCAAGATCTTAGCCCATTGTTTTACTCCATATCTCCATTTTATTTCATTTCCTTGCAGGCCTTGGCGTCGGTGGAAACTGAGATTTTTTTTAGCTCATGATTCCCATCTCTTAGTCTCATTCCCGTGTTAAAAGGCACAGAGACTGTTAAAAGATTTTTCTTTTTCCACGTTCTAACGATGCAGGACTCAATTTATTTATTTTTTTTGGTTACAGAAGAAAAATAACAGAAGAAGTTAAACATTTTCTTCTTCTTTTTTTCTTCTTAGAAATGCATATATTTTTAGAAATGCAATAAAGAGAATAAGCAGTGATTGGCCATGATACTATCTCCCTTTCTTCTTTTTTTCTTCAAGGAATGCAATATTGTTACATAATCGTGTTTTGCTGTGGGTTAAATATTTTGTTCTTTTGATAAAAAAAATTATATATATAGGTTTTTTTAACATGTTTTTCTAGTTAAAAATATTTAAAACGAAAATTAAAGAGTCTATATCTACATGTAATTAAATAAATCAAAAACTATATATGTTAATCATAGTTATACCCGGCCCGGTCTAAGGCTCGGGTTCCGGGTTTTGACCTGGTCGCTTAGGTCAATTTTTTTTAATCAAAACGACGTCATTTTAGTAAAAAACAAAACAAAAATCATCGGATTACAAACGAGTTTTTGACCGGGTCTTGCCGGGTCAATCGGGTCACCCCAGGTTTTGCTTTTCCCTATTTTTTCCTTAAATTCAGCCCGATTCCAGCCTCTGGTCGGCCTGGTAGACCTGCCGGGCCGAGTTTCAAAACTATGATGTTAATAAATAAATAAATAAGTCATAAATTATAATTAAAAATAAAACTTGAAAAATTAAGAGACAAGTGTAGATTAAGCTGTTAGATCTCGTAAAATGAGACATTTACTCAGTTATACTTGCTAAATTTATTTATTAAAATATTTTTTTATTCAATCAAATGATAATATAATTTTTTTTTGTGCTAACCCGGGTATCCTCACACCTTTTTTAAAGGGTGAGACTAGTCCCGTTAGAGGTCCGTGACTGCCACTCCCAACAAGCACGCTTCCTAGGGATTGAACTTATGTTCTCACCCTTGCAGGGATATAACAATACTTTAACCGCTAGATCAAGACTTTATTAGTAAATGATAATAGAAATAGATACACATTAAATTGATTAAATAAAATAAATGAAAAAAAATATTATGCAAGGCTACACACATTAGAATTAATATATAAAAATAAATATTTTTTATTTTAAAAATAAAGTTCATCTATACAAAAGATTACAAAAATAATATAGATGAATCAAAAAAATATCTTCAAAAATTAAATGCATACAAAATAACAAAAAAAAATTGTCATTTAAAAGAGACTCTCTAAACAAAATAAAAGAGATAAGAGATATTAATCTAACTATAAATAAAATTAATAATTTTGAAAAAAAACATATTAAAAAGTATTAATTTTAAAAAATAAAAAATAATAATTTAAAAA
>Ga0325404_1005934_pt1 | contig 12844 bp, 5 predicted proteins | sample PopdelMetagenome_18_FD_205664 | JGI IMG/M metagenome (GOLD analysis project Ga0325404, IMG submission 205664) | Populus deltoides microbial communities from Bellville, Georgia, United States - Xylem-Control-R1 | ecosystem: Host-associated > Plants > Phyllosphere > Stem > Wood/Secondary xylem... | reverse complement strand
TGGATCAAAACAACGATACCCCTTTTTACCTTCACCATAACCTAGAAAGACACAAATAGCGGATCGAGAGGATAGCTTACTGCGTTCTACATGAGGACGAAGAACAAAACAAGTACAACCAAAGACTCTAAATGAGGAATAATCAGGGACATACCCATATAACTTTTCAAAAAGAGATAGACCCGAACTATGAGAAGATGGAATTGTATTAATCAAACTTACAGCAGTAAGAACAGCTTCTCCCCAAAACTCACTAGGAACAAAAGCAGACAACAAGAGAGAACGAGCAGTTTCGACAATGTGCCTATGTTTTCTTTCAGCAACACCATTTTGCTCAGGAGTGTCTGTACATGAAGTTTGGTGGATGGTTCCATCTAAGGCAAGCATTTGACAAAATTTATTAGAGGTGTATTCCCCACCCAAATCACACCTAAAGCATTTGATCACAGCAGAATGTTGAGTTTTGATAAGAGCTCGAAAAGCTGTATATATCTCAAAGAATTCAGAACGATGTTTCATTAAATAAACCCAACAATAACGAGTATGATCATCAATAAAAGAGACATAATATCAAGATCCTCTTTTTGTGGCAACAGGAGAAGGTCCCCATACATCAGAATAAATCAAATCAAATGGTGAAGATGAAACAGAAATACTTCGATTAAAAGGTAAAGCAGAAAATTTTGCTAGTTTACATCCACTACAATCTGAAATGTCACAAGTTTTCAAATTTTCTAAAGCTCCTATGGATGCCAAAAATCTCAAACGAGAAGACAAAACATGACTTAGACAGGAATGCCATAAATAAAAACTAGAAGATGAAAGACTCAAACGAAAGGAAGACAAATCAATAGTAGTAGCAGCAGCAGCAGCAGCAACAATTGGCACTTTTAACTCATCCAAAATATATAGTCCATTCTCCCTACGGCCTGTCCCAATCAGCTTCTGAGGCTGCAGATCCTGTACACAACAAAAGGAACCAGGAAACATGACTAAATAATCACTAGAATCACATATTTGACCAACAGACGCAAGATTTAATTTGAGTTGTGGAATAAGATAAACATTAGGGAGAGACAAGTGAGGTGTGACAACAGAACCAACACCTGCTAAGGGCATAGGAGTGCCATCAACAGTCATAACTGGAATGGAAGACAAAGGAGACACAGAGGTAAAAGATGAGGAATCTGGAGATATATGATGGGAAGCACCAGAATCCAAGACCCATTCAGAGTGTGACATACCTGAGGAATTATGAGGCAACTGACCTATGAAAGAAGCAGACATTGCTTGTGGCTGCAAGGAGAGAAACTTCTGAAATTGCTCAGCCAAAGTACTAGGATCAGTAATAGAGCCTGGGGAAGCTTACTGCTGTAGTATTGTGGAGTGGTCGTTTATAACCTTGAGGTGGTCGATGAGCATTAGATTGTGACTGACTGCCAGACTTCCAAGCTTGATTCTGCTATCTCAACTTAGGACACTGAGCCTTCTAATGACCTTTCTGCTTACAGAAACTGCACTCATCGAAGCCAACCCTTGTGTAAGGCTTGTTCTGATGATTAGAGAATGGCTTAGAAGGTACTGCTAGTATAGAAGGATTTGAAGCAGAAAGAATTTCCTTTTCAGAATAAGACTGAAGACGTATTTCTTCAGCCAATAACTCACTGACAACAGAGTCAACAGAAGGCAGTGGAGAACGATGCAAAATTGAACCTCTAAGTCCTTCAAAATCACTGCGAAGTGCTGTTAAAAATTGTACCAATCGTTGCTGCTCTCTACGTTCAATATAAGCACCACATGCTTTTAATTCTGCCGATTCTGTAAGAGCCAATTGATCCCAAAGATCTGTCATGGTAGAATAGAACTCCTGAATACTCATATTCTTCTGGTGAAGAGCTCGTATGTCATTCTCTAACTGATACTGTTTTGCAAAATTGATTGCGTGAATAACTTTTGCAGATGATCCCAAACCTCTTTTGTTGTCTCATACTTTGCCAACTGCGTACCTATCGAATGCTTAACAGAATTGTTGATCCAAGTAATGATCTTTGCATTATTTGCTTCCCATATATCTATCAAAGCAGCATCCCCCTTCTCAATATTCTTAGGTAACATATAAGCTCCACTAACATACCCCCACATCTTCTTACCCTTAAGAAAATTTCTCATTACATAGCTCCAATATGAATAGTTCTTCCCATCCAATCTCACACTCATAGACTGAAGCGAATCATCTCTTTCAGCAGCCATAATCAACAATCATAGAGAACCAGAATGCAAAAGCAGCGGAAAAAAATACCGAATTGCAGAAACTGAACAGAAATTGTAGAAACTAAACAAATATCTTCTCAAACTTATATGATTACTCCAAAACACAAAACAAATATGCAGAAACTGAACGCAAATACTAAATTACAAAAGCTGAAGGGAAGACAAAATACCAAAATAATTGCAGAAATTGACGAAATACCAAATTTTACAGAAGCGGAAGACAAAATCTCACTCCAAAAAATAATTGAGATCAAATATAAAAAGAAAATTAAAATTCTGAATAATTTATATATTATGAATATATAATCTTAACTTAAATATAAATAAAATATATAAAAATTAAACTAAAAATATTATTTTATTTTTAATAAATAAAATTACATAAATATTATTTAACAATAATACAGAAGAATGCTGTTGTACTCTCACATCATAAACAGAAAGCCTTGCCGGATGAGTTGGAATTGAGCGTTAATTAATGGCATCTGCAGAATTTATTTCTAACTCTAACCCGTAGGGATAGAGAGCAGGGAGTCAGAAGAAAGAGTAAATGCAGGCGGTTACCTGTGGCAGCTTCACTAGCAATTAAGGCCATACTAGCAGAAGTCTTGCAAGCATTGATTGCAGCTTGTCGGCTCTTATGGTGGGGTTAGGGTTACCGTTACATTTTCGAGAATTAAAAAGAATCTAGAATTTGAGACAACAATGTGAACCTTTACCTAATAGTTTTTATTCTTAAAGAAAAGGAATTGAAAGATGACGACTTGACGTTGAAGCGCAGCTTCCTTGATAACGAAGTCATTAAACTCAGCTCAATCTAGAGGTTAATTGTCTATGAACCCAAATTCAGACTAAGTTTTATAAAGAGAATATATAATTAAAATTTGATTTAATAAGAACTAGTCAAGAATCCTAATTGATTCATGGTTTAGTTCAATATGAACTAAACTTTACATCAAGTCGACCCTATTCAGGTTTAATAATTATAAGTAGCTAGGTAATTATGAGTTTAGGTAAATATATTAAAGTTAACATTTAATTTATTTAATGGTACATTAATTAATATGATGTCACAATTATGCTCAATTCAATCTAGTGTTAAGCCAGGTCGAAGAGGCTACTAAATTCAACACCCTCCTCTCAACTAGAAATATCATAATTATCAATGTTATAACATAAGAATAATAAGAAATATTAAGATTACTTATTATACAGTTTTGGGATATTTTGGCATGCCATGGACAATATCGAAATGACAACTATGAATGACCTCATGGAGAAATTATGGTTGCATTAATTAAAAGGGTCATGCATCTTTTCAATTTTTATATTATTTCTTTAATATTTTTATTTTATTTTTTAATCTGAGTATCTGGATCAATTTATATACATCACAATTAATTTTTGAATTTATTAAATATCTTACAAGTCCAATAAAGATGTTGATTGATGCCATGGAGCACATTGCAGCTACCTAACACATTATAATGTTGCAACTTCATTCTTTGAATTCTTACTTTATGACACTACTATTCACTTGCCTGGGAAAAAAGAACAATTACACTACTCAATCTCAAGAAATTTTATAGTTGTTTAGGATAAAATTTTAAGATATAATTTATATTAATTTTTAATATATATTTTTTAATAAAAAATTTTTAGATTTGAAATTTATATAAATCTATATTATTTTATATTTAATTTTTATTAAATAAAAGAAAAATAATGAGAAATTTAAACATATAATCATTTGGTTAATAATGCTCTAATTATCCTATTAAAGAATTATCTTAAATCAATATCATAAATTAAATAGATTAGATTTAAATACATGATTTATATTTTTATAATTTATTTTAGAATAAATTAAGAGACATTTAAAGGAGAAGATAAAAGAGTATAAATGAAGAGGACTACATTTTCAAGGCATCAATCATCTCTGGGCAATTATTTCGTGAATTTGGGAATTGGGACTAATTTTTGTAACCTCTATGACTACAACACGACGCATACTTGTGATTTGCGTGAACGTGTTGTCGGACACATTCTCCACAAAAAAAAAAAAAAAAAAAAAAAACTATGAGTTATACCTCAGTACTATAATATTAGAATGAACATGGTGGATTTTAGTGCAAATTGATGATTTGTAAATTAATTGATTCGACCGTTATAAAAACTTTAAATATTGTAAGAAACTAGTATTTTATATCTTACAACGTAGATGCTTAGGTTTTGCATAGAAAAATAAAATATATACTCTTTTTTCAAGATACTAGTAAATATTCATTGATAAGCATATATATTTTCTATTATTTAATTACATGTATAATAGTCATGGGTTAGCATCTCCACTGCTTATTAATAATTAATAAAATAATGTTTTAGCATTTTTTATTTTATAAATAATTAAAATAAAATTTAATGGATAGTATACTTTAGCTAACTCCTAACTTAGATCGGGTAAACTAGAAGAATATCTAGTATGAAACATAAATACTTTAATGACTTTGTTATATAATTTCTAAAACATGAGCAATTTATACATAAATTATCAAACTAGTAAATATTTCTTATTGCATTAATAATGAATAATCAAATATAGAGAATTGGGGATTACGAACAAAAAAATAAATCAATTGATATTTATTAAAATCACAAAATAAAATCTTATAAGCTTGTTTTAGATTTATATTGATACTATAATTACATATTGTTGTTTAAGAGAAAAACAATTATTAGAACTTATATAAAACTAGTTATGCTATACCGGCGGAAGCTATTTCTAAAATAATTTATTGGAATTAATGACAAAATAAGATAAAATCTACTAGATTGTATTTGGTTAATATTGTAAAATAATAAAAATAAAAATATATTTAATTGAATAACAAAGACATAAACATTAAATAAATTCTTTTACTTTCGAGATAAAATATACAAATTGGTTTTCACCATGCACTAACAAAATTTTCTGCCCTTCACAGCAAGCTTGAATGACTTGTCAGCCATGGCCAACTAACATGGCATTTAGCGCCATTTGAATTTGAATGACATGTCATTTAAATACAAAATCGAAGTACTATATGACCCGTCGTTTGGTGAAAGAACCGACATGCCTTCTAAAACTAATCCTTTAACACCTTCACTACTTCATGGCTGCGCTCACTCCAAGCAAACTGTAAACAATGGCTTCTCTGAATTTAGCTTCAATCTTTAGCTATAGTTACAGGAGTTTTAGTGCACCAGTGACCCTCCTGCGCACGCTAGCATTCACCAGGGCTTATTCTCTCAACAAGAAGGCTTTGGTTTGGTGTTCTCTGAGTAAAAGGAAGTTAAGCTGTGAATCATTGAAGCAAGATATTGCTTGCACAACTGCCACTTCTTCTGTTAATGGGTATTCTTTGCAGTCCATTTTTTTTTAATTGGTTTCTCATATTTTAGCTTGGTTTGGTTAAAGTTTCAATCATTACTGTTTTTGCTTGAAGTAAGAGGTAAATTGCTGGTGCCATGGCTTGCTCTTCGTATGATGATAAGAAAGTTGAGGCTTACCAAATGTTTGTGATGGTGTATTGTATTTGAGAATTGTAATGTCTTTGAAAAGTTTCAGTTTTTGGTTTAGTTGCTATCAGTGGTGTAAGTGAAGGTACTGAACAATTTTAAGAGCAAAAAATGGCCCCTGCACATTTTGGCTTTGGGGAAAGTTGACCTGAAAATAGCGAGCATTTGTGGTTTCTGAAGAAATTATGATATTTGGGAGTTGTAATGTCTTTGAAAAGTTTTGAGTTTTAGTTTCATTGAGTTGTTGAGGTATTGTGAGTATTAGTTTTATTTGTTTTCTTTTGTAAGGTTTTTGATAAGGTATTAGCAATGGCCCTTAATGAAGTTGCTGTTTACTCGAAGAAGGTATCGTGTTCTACTATTGAAAGTTGATTCTATGGAAGGAGTGAGTTGGAATTTAATGATAACAGAGAAGTTGTTCCTACTTGTAGAAACGTGGGATCTTAGCCAAATTTAATGGAAGATAAGAAGAGAGGTTTCTACACAATTTTTATACCTTCGTATTAGCCTTCAATTAAAACACTTGATAGCCCTTTGAGGCCTTATTTAATTCAGCTTGTCATTCCTTTTTTGGTCTTGTTATCCACATTTAATTTGAAATTCATTTGTTGTTGCAATTTACATTTGTTGTTGCCTGATTTTGTGAATAGTGAATGTGGAGACTTAATTTGTTTCAGTTACCCGGAATATACTCGCTTGCTTCCGTGCCCCTCTCACAATAGCCCACCAAGAATTGAACACTTGGTTGTTTCAGAAGAAGGTCCTGTTCTAGGCTATATCTGTAAAGCTCTGGACCTGCCTCCTCTGTAAGTGCTGTTCTCTTGTATTCTAAATGTTTTTCTTGATGTTAAAACACGTATTCCAAGATTTTGCACAGCATGAACATCATTATTAATCAAGATAGAGTGATACATAGCAAGTTACATTCTTTGAAGGTTTGTTGCAGATCTTATCCATTTTGGAGCTGTGCATTATGCCCTTGTATGCCCACAGCCGCCTCCAACAGCAACTCCTGAGCAGATTAGGGTATTTGAAGAAGTTACAGCACCATCAGTTCTAAAGAAGAGAGCTTCTATCAAAGGGAAAACAGTACGAGAAGCACAGAAAACTTTCCGGATAACTCATGTTGATCAGTTTCTTGAAGCTGGAATGTATTTGCGTGTTCATGTACACCCAAAACGCTTTCCTAGGTAAACACAATATTAGGTGGAGGCTTACTGCCATTTTCCATTACATTGATACTCATTGACATTCTAATTGTCTTCAGGTGCTATGACATTGATTGGAAATCAAGAATTATACATGTGACTGAATCTTTTGTTGTTTTGGACAAACCTGCTGGTACATCGGTATGGCATTGATCTATTAGTTTATCAATTTTCTTGATTTGGCTTGAGCAACAGTCTGATTCTGGTAAACAAATTATTTTCATAATTTTGGATTTGATATAAAATACTAACTGTGACGATACAGGATATTCTCAAAAGAAAATAAATTAACAGCTTCTGCCTTTGCTCCAAATAAACTAAGACTTGTCAAGCCTTGATGAGCTCTTGTCTGTTCATAGTGCATGAGTTTGGAGCCACGCTCAATTTTACACCATGAATAAAATCTACAATCACTTTGTGCTTTTCACCATTTACACTAGTGAACTGATTGCTTATATAATATGTTAACATGAACTTCATTTAGGTTGGAGGAACTACAGACAACATAGAAGAAAGTTGTGCCACCTTCGCGACTCGTGCGTTGGGATTGACAGCCCCATTAAGGACTACCCATCAGATTGATAATTGCACAGAAGGCTGGTATGCACTCTGATAGAATTATGTTGTTGTTCTTATAGTTATCATGAAGAGTAAATAATGGTGTGTATTTCATGTGTAGTGTTGTGTTAGCCAGGACCAAGGAGGACTGCTCAGTTTTCCATGGAAAAATCAGAGTAAGTTTCTGATACTATATCTTACATACAAATATTTGATTGGTTAGGGCCACCCTCCAGAAGTGCAGGACCTTTGGCATCTTATCACCAAGGCACCACTCCCAGAAGTAGATGGTCACCCTGAATTTAGATTAATTTGATTATTTGTCTACGAAGTTTTAAGTGCATCTCAAGGCCCTTCAACCACATCTTTTTTGCTGTCATCAGGAGAAAACGGTGAAGAAGCTTTATATTGCACTTGCTGCATCTCCTGTGCCCATTGGTGTAGTTAACCACTACATGCGTCCTATTAATATGGCTCCGAGGCTTGTTTCAGAAGGTAATCATCTCCATCAAGCATTGCATTGATGAAGTTGCGACTCAGGCAGTGTTATTCCTGGATATTACCTTGGCATGATGTACACTTAACTTACCGAGTACTTGTCATCAAGTGTCGTAAAGGCTATACAGCTCTAGAAAGTGCCTCTCCTCTCTCCTTTATACCTTCCAGTTTGTATTCAAATGCCTCGCCAACTGACACCATGAAACCCATACCAGGAAATTAGTTAAGAGTTGCATTCTTATTAGAGGCTCTTTTGAATTATTACAACTGGATAGGACACAACTTCCTGAGCGAATATCTTTAGCCAGTTCTTTTTGAAATGATATTGGTTTGTCATCATGCTTATTTATTTATTGAAGGTGGCAGAACTACTGTGTAATCAGTAGTCTTTCTGCGAGGTGGTTGTGGTATAAATTTGAAATAAAAGCTTTTATGGCATGCAGAGTTTATAAAAGGTTGGCATTTATGTCAACTTGAGGTCATGGAATGCAAGAGAGTTCCTTGGCCAGATGCTGTTATGGAAGAGAAATATTGTGTTCAAGACTGTGGGTGGCCCTCAAAGGATCATGCATATGAGTGTAAAATCAACCTTTTGACTGGCCGTACACATCAGGTTATTCAGCTTACCTTTTCTTTCTTTGCAAGTCATAATCCTCTCTCTCTCTCTCTCTATTTTTTTTTTTATAAATATAAATTGAGTCATAATTCTCATGTATTTGGATTGAATATGTATCTTATGCATTCTGTGCAAAAAGGTAGCATTTGCTGCATATCCTCATTGAACCATGGGTCTTTCAATTGACAATTGCAACAGAAGAAAAAAAATTATCTTTGATTTGAAGGGCATAATTTACAATTCCTAGGATTAAGGCATAAAAAACATTTTGGATATTGTTGATTTTATACAAACTACAGTGGATAAATGATATCTTTCACAATGGTTCAAAATTCCCAAGTTGATTGATACTTTTCTTGAGCATTCACTAAATGATCTGGACAAGATTTTCCAATGAGAAAACTCAAAAGTTATATGAATCTGCATTTCTCAAATCATGATCTAAGAGTCTCTCAGCAGTAAGTCAGCGATTGGCGTTGATAATTAGCTTCTTTATTACTTAGTTCATGGATGGAATATCTAGTGGGGATATAGTGGTTACTTTGGCTATAACATTTAAGTCATATGGTGCAGATACGTGCTCAACTGGCTGCCCTCGGTGCACCTCTGGTGGGAGACTCAATGTACATGCCAGCTGCAGTTGCAGAAATGGTCAGTCCGGGCTGTAATCCATTTGGAAAATACAAAAAGCAATACACTAGTGAGGATGATAAAGCAATAGCTGTTGAAGAGTGGGTTTTATGTCACGGAAAGGAACCAAATGTTGCAATTGGTCTTCAGGCATGCCAGATTTCATGGGATGATGGCAAGCACATTTACAATGCTGGATCTCCCTGGTGGAGATGCAGAATGGCTTAAATAGGTACTGGATGATTGGGATCAATTACCAAGCTGAGTGTTCTTCTTCAGCTGAAGTTTGAGGTCCATCTAGCATCACTCTTTGATCTAAAGGTTCTGACTCACTCTTGCAGCTGAAACTCATTGAATGGACTGTCTTTCCTTTTACTGTTTGCTAATAGTAAAACAGATACTCTGTGCAGGTATCCCATTATCAGAAGGTGGGACTCAATTTAAGAACCATAAACTGTAGGCCTTGTGACATGTTGTAAAGCAAAGGCAAATAAAATTCTGAAGGGAAGATATAACGTGGCTAGTGTTGCATGGTTAGATATCCTTAGTGAACCCTTCTAACCTTTTATACCAAATCCCTTTTATGGCATTATGCATAGATTGTTACTAGGAGATATTTTCTTTTGATATGATGTTAGTATGGCACGCTAATTCTTTTTGTTTCAATACATCTCATTGTTTTCCATCCTTTATTTATGATGCAGATGTTTATTATTATTATACAGTACACTAAGATCTGGGGAAAAGAAATAGAAATCAAAAGAGCTGCTTTTTTTTTTTTTCTGGATTTTTTTCAATTGCATCCTTTTTTTTTTGTCAAATTGATAATTGATTACTTATGATTTGTTATAGGAACACACAATTAAAAGATAGAGGATCAAAATGTAAAACATGAAAATTGAGTTGGCCAATCTAAAATTAGCATGACAAAGTTCTTTTTTATTTCTATATTATCATTTTTCTTCTATTTCAATCCCTTTAGTTTTTGGATGTTTTATTTGGATCTAAAATTTTATTCTTTTTTTATTTTAGAATAAAAGAAGTGAGAAAGTCCACTTGAATACGGTGATAGAGAAAGAAAGTTGTCAGTTTATTATAATTTGATGATAAAAAATGACTAATTTTGATGTTATAGGTTTTTTTAGTGGTGGTTTTTTCTATAAAAATATCTAAAAATATAAATGGGGTTCTATTTATTTATTTTATTCAATTAATTTTTTCTTTTAAAATAATTTTAAGGTGTCTTGAGCTAATATGTTTTATATGGTAAAGAGGTATAGGAAGATAAAAAGATTAACCAGTTGAAGACGAAGGCTCAAGCTCGTTGAACAGCTAAATTGTCTGCGTTGCAATTGCCAACTGGCTCAAACCAATCACAATGTAAGACGATACCAATGCTTCCACCTTATATTTTTTTGAGATTACCAACTTAGCTAGTGTATAATTTTGTTATATATATTTTTTTAATTATTAACATGGGTGTTCGGGTAAACCGAACACTTATTTTAACTAATTTTACGGGTCGTAAAGTTAACGATTATATAAGATTCCATTAACTATCATATTAGCAACCACAAAGCTCAAACATGAAACCACAAAAAAAATAAACCTTTTAATTTTAAGTTTTTACTGCTGTACACTTGGTTAATTTTATCTTATTTTCCTTCTACTTCTCACAGGTGATATCTGAACTGAGCTTTTATCCGTATGATTACCAGAACTTGGTACTATAGATATCGACTGCAGTTGCATGTGATAGGATTATGTTATGTGTTGTTTCAACTGGCTTGTCTTTGAGTCTCCGTAAGAACAAATTTTCAAAAGGGTTCGAGCAATGGCATGTCGGGTGTTGACTTGTCCGGTACCAAATACACCTCGAAAAATTCAGCTAAATAAATGTCAAATAAAATAAATAATAATTAAAATAATAAAGATCAAATTTAATATATAAAAACATTGAAAAATAATAGAATTAAAAAAATACAATTTCATAAATTATTTCAAATAAAATAAATAACAATAAAAAGAATAAAAACCAAATTTGATAAATAGAAAATTTCAATTAAGAAAATGATAAGAGAAAAACAAATAACAATTATAAAAATAAGGACCAAAGTTAATATAGAGTAAAATTAAAACAAATTCTAAGAGATGAAATTGAAAAAAAAGATTCAAACAAAATATATAGCAATCAAAAGTTTGAGGATCAAATTTGATTTAATCAGCAAATAACATGACATTTCTAAATTTTGCACAACTTCTGGAAAAATATTTTTCGCCTAAGGAAAACACTTTTCAGGAAACCAAGCCAAATTTTCTTTGACTAGAAAGTAGTTTTTGTTGATCAATTTTTCTAATGATAAACAAACACATGAAAGTTTGGAAAGTAGTTTTCAGAAAACTATTTTCCGTGAAACAAATAGGGTCTTAGTACTTCAATCGGTCTCCAAAATACTATGAACAGATCTCATTCATATCATATCAATTCAACTAGTCATTTCTTTTTCTTATTGTAAGGTTTCAAACCTATTATTGAGTTCTATCATCTTACAATTCAAGTTTTTTTTTTTTATCTTCATTTTTTTTTAATTTTAAAGTCTAAATTTAATATGTTAAGTTTTTCTAACATGGTTATCAAAGCTAGTTAAGTTTGCATGTGTGTAGAAGGAAGAAATCCCAAGAGGAAGTAGAATACCAAGTGACATTCAAAGAATAAAAAAACTGAAGGTGCAAGATGATAAAATTCAATAAGAGAATTAAAATATTGCATCAAGAGATAGATAGAGAAGGCCAAGAAAAGCTATGTGCAAGTTGATAAAATCTGACACAAAAGATGAGGTAATATAAAAGAGACCATGTATCATGTATGAAGAAGAGAAGAAACAACTCATTTTAAAGGAGATGAAAAATGACTAAGGAGCCATGATAAGAAGAAGACAACAACTTTATAAAGAGTTGGCTAAATACAAAGGCTAAAAGCCGGTAGAAAATAATATAAATCATATCTTGAAACCTTACTTAATAGTTTAAGTTTTTGGGTTGAGAAGATTTTTTATCATGACATTAGACTCTTGATGACCAAATAATCATGAGTTTGAATCTTACTATTTCTATTCTAATTAATAAAATCAAGTATAAGTTAGTGTGACTCTATGCAAGTTTCAAGCCCAAAGATCTTTCAGTTGAGAGTGTGAATTAGAGAATAATATAAATAATATATTAAAATTTTATATAACAACTTATATTTTTAAGTTAAGATGGTTTTTTGACAGAATTAAATATTGAAAAGAGATGTTTGACCCAAGACATGTGAAAAATGGTCATGTTCAGACAAATTCAATTGTCAAAGGAAGGAGAATTGAAGAGATGATAAGGAGATGCCATTGGCTAGACATGATAGAAAGAGTAGTTAAGACAAAGATGTAAGAAAAATCTTTTCAAGCTGAAGTTGAAAGATAGAAAAGAAATAGTGATAAAACCACATCAGCCATGACAGATGATCTTC
>Ga0325404_1005933_pt1 | contig 12844 bp, 6 predicted proteins | sample PopdelMetagenome_18_FD_205664 | JGI IMG/M metagenome (GOLD analysis project Ga0325404, IMG submission 205664) | Populus deltoides microbial communities from Bellville, Georgia, United States - Xylem-Control-R1 | ecosystem: Host-associated > Plants > Phyllosphere > Stem > Wood/Secondary xylem... | reverse complement strand
AGATTGCTTAAAACTATAACTAAACAAATTTACAGCTTACCAATAGTTTCAGTCCATGATGGCCCCGTCCTGCTTGCTCATGAATATTGAGAATGGAACCAACCAAGAATAGCAAACTTCCCATTAATTAATTGTAGCAGTGATATAATTGTAAAATTCAGTTTTTATTTTATTTATTTCAGAAAACAAGTTTTTTTTTTATGTTTTTCTCTTTATACTTGGTATTTTATTTTATCATTTTACACTTGGTCTATTATTATTATTTTTTTCTACTTTGTTTTAATGTATTTTTAGTTTTTTCTTTTATTTTTTTTGAAAAAAATATTATTTTTTATTCTTTTCACTTAGTCTATTTATACTTTTTTTAATTTGTTCTTATCATTTATCTTTTATAATTTTTTTCTTTACTTTTTTTCTAAAACATTATTTTACACAAAATAAAAAAATAGTGTTTTTTGTAGAAATTGCAATATTGTTTGTTTTTTTTCCCCGGTTACCTTGAAATTTCATATATTTTTACTCATGTATATGGTTTTTATTATATTTTATACATGTAAGCAATTTTATGATTCATAATTATATTTTTTTACTTAATGTAAAAATTAAAAGCGTTAATAACACCTACACATTAATTCTTTTGCGTTATAAAAAACATCATTTAACCTGCAGCTAAGCGAGTTGAATAAATATTTTAATACTTTATTTTTTGTATATACTGGCATAAATAGTTCAATGTATTTAATTAAATACATGCATATATTTTTTCATTTATAATCAATTTAATGTTTTTTAAAAAGCTTGCATATTTATTGTTTTCCAAAAAAATTAACCGATTCACGATGAAACACTGGTGAAATAACTAGCATTTAGTTAAATGGATAAAAATATAAAAATATAAATAAATTTATCTTTCTAATAGTTTTATAAGAAGTTTTTGTCATTTATTTAGGATATCCCTTTAATCCTAAATATCTTACTCTTTTATTTTGAATCAATAGCTAAATATGACGTTAATTAAATCTACAAGGGATAGTCTTTGTTACGCGTATCATTGTACTCTAAGAAAAAAATTATATTTTAATTATGCAAAAATATTATTATCTAACATCCAACAAAATTAGAATAAAAAAAATAAATTTAATCAACAGAATCAATGATCTAGAAAGTAGAATTAATTTAATTTGGTAATGCAATTAGGAACCCGAAGGACTGATTTGAAACCCATCCCATTAGCAGCACCATTACATATATTTATTAACAAAATTTAAAATTAAAAGAAACTAAAAGGTGGGGTTTGAACAGTTCATTTTGTTGTGAGGGTAGTTTAGTTTTTTTTTTTTTTATCAAACTTTTTATCTCTTCAAATAGCATAACAAATTTTAAAAATAATCAAAGTATAAAACACAGAGAAATAAACTTTGAATTAGCCATCAAATAAAAAGATTTTATGCAATATCCTTTTGTCTTTATTTACTTATATTCGCAACCCTTATGATCTCTTTTCATTTTTATTCAAGGTATGTTCCCGTCGTCCCTTCTTTTCTCTCTTTTTAAATATCCTGTCTTGTATCAATTCTTGATTTGGGTTTTTCCTGTGGTAACTAAAGTCATTCTATTATTTATATCTTGGAGTACTCCACTTAAAAAAATAAATAAAAAATTTAGGTGAGATATATTTTTATTATTTTTAGTGAATTATAAATTTTATTCTGTTTTTTATTTGTGTTTGTTTTTTTAAAATGAATTTTTTAAAACAATTAATAGAATATCAGCTCTATATTTACAGTTGAATAGACTCTAAAATTTCAATTCAGCGGATAAAACAAAAATATTAGACTCCTCGTGTATAATAAACATGTACATAGAATAATTTGATATTTAATTAAGAGTTTTTTTTAGAGTGGTGTAAATGTTGTTTTTTAAAGTATTTTTTATTTAAAATATATAAAAATAATATTTTTATAATTTATTTTTTATATCAGCATATTAAAATAATTTAAAAAACATAATAAAATTATTTAAAAATTTAAAATTATTTAAAAATGTTTTCAAAAAAGTGCTGAATGCAATGACAATCGGACCTCAATCTCATATGTAATAAACACGTGTATATGAGGATTGGATAAAGTTATGATTTTTCGTTGTTGACTTGCATGTACGTGTGTGCCAAGAAAGAGAGAGGGCAAGGGAGATTTTTAATGTTTTTGTCTCCGACGAGTAGCCTTACGTGTCACGTCGTAATTATTAAATCCACTGGTTTCATCACCCTAACTAAGCATGGAGGAAGGATTGAATTAATAGGAGTAAATTCAAATCGATATAATTTTAATTTTTTTTAAAAAAATTAAAATAATTTAATTTTTAAAAAAGTTAAATTGTTTCTAGATTAACCTTTTTAAATCACATAAATGTTACCAGGTTAAATTTAATCTAATTTAATTTTAAATTCAACTTAAATCAAGTTAGTTAACCATTAATTTAATCAAGTTTAATAATTAAAGGATTGAGAACTTTTTTTCTTTATAGAACCAAAAAATGAATATTTTATTCTGGATCAGTGTAGGACTTTTCGAGAAAACAAACCGGATGTATCGCATTTTTTAAAAGGAAGAGACGAAAATTTAAATCCATAGCAAGTGAAATTCATTGAAAAGATAAGTTTCCGCAAAAAAAAAAAAAAAAAAAACACGGTAAAAATATAAAGTTTACAAGGACTGAATTGAAAACTTCTAGAAAAAGGGCCAAAGAATGAAATATTTGAAAGTACTAGGAAAACCAGCCAATAATAAACGAGACAAATAGTCCACCAACGCCAGCCAAAATCAAAAGAGCCGACAAATCCAGTTAAAAAACCTATTAAAATTCCCATAATCGGCACTATCACTGCCCAGAAAAAAAAAAAAAAACACATGCCGAGAACAAAACAAAGATCATGAGCACTCATATATAGGATAAATTAGGTAATTAACACCCAATATATAATTAAACATAGATGAAATAACATAGTATTAGAATATTGTAATTTAGAACCCCGATATTTAATACATGTCATGTTTCAGAATTATGACAATTGATGTTGTGGGTTACAACTACGACATGTATAAAATATCGCGATTTTAAACCGCAACATTAATGAAATGTGATGTTTTTAAACCGTGATATCTGATTTATTATCACGGTTTAGAACCGTGACATTCTCAAGAAGATCGTTTTGAAAAATAACCAGACATTTAATAAAACAGTTAGACAATAGTTAAAGTGATGAGACAATTTATCTTATCGTAAAGTTTTTTTTTATTTTTTTATTTTAAATCTGAAAAAATTTATAAAATTATAATTTTATTAATCTGAAATTTTATTTATTTTATAATTTTAGAGATTTAAAACTTTTATGGTTTTATCAAAATTTGGATAGAATTTATTTATATAGGCCATCTAGATGGTCCAATCCCTCAACTGATCACCTTTGGGTCTTTTGACACAAAGTCCATGCTCGGTCTGTCCTAGGAGAATTATATCGGGCTCCTTTGAGTGAGAGGGTCCATAGGGCCTGGCCCTATCAGTATCAAATTCTTCTTAATTTATTGTAATTTAATAAAAAAAATAAAATTTGCTATCTTGGTCCATTTAACTTATAGCTCGGATCCTTCGTGGAAACATATAAAAAATAAAATTTTAACACCAAAACATTAATTTTTAAAACTACAAAAATTAAAATATAATAAGCGTATCTCATAAATAATATTAATAAATAAGTGAATAATATTTCATGAGTGTATATATAAACTTTTCATGCATTGTTTAAAAATTCTAAATCATTTAGTTTACAATGGTACGTAATGCTAATACTGACTGAATTGATTAGTTTTCTCAAGGTTTTTGATGCGGCCCCACGTCTGTGTCCACTTGATTCCGTGTTAAGGTTAGGAAACATCATTGATTAAAGAAACGGCTACGAAAAGCACGTTCTCCTTTGCGGACATCTAACGTGGGAGGTTTATAAACTATTTTCTTAATTTTTACAATGAATCTTATATTTTGTTATATATATATATATATATATATATATAGACATATACATATATCATTCTCTATACTTATGTTTCTACTATATTTCTTCTTCTATCACCTAAAACGTAGTAGTTTAACCTGAATCATATTGTTCTATAAAAACTCAAATTAAGATTTCTCTCTACAATTATAGAAAAAAAGTCTTCAATCAATGATGGAAGCAGACGATGTTGTAACCTATTTTTAGGTTACCGCACATAAAAAAGAAAAAACAAAAAATTATATTCGGAAGAAAAACAAAAAAATAATATGAGAAGAGGATGCCAAAGTGCCCAGAAAATGGCTAAAAATTGGTTGATGATGTTTAAAATATGAAGATTGAAATTTGATAGTATATCGTTGACTGATGAGAGCCCAACTGACAAAGAAAATTCAATTTGAGGAAGAAATGTCCAAAATCAGATGTTTATGGACTCAATTAAATTGATTGAATGTTTAATTGAATTTATGGAGGGTTTGATTGCAAGAAAAGTTGATTTTGAAGTCAATTTGGGCTTTAATCGGAAGAAATTAAAGTTCTGGGGTCAAATTATAATTTTTGAGAGTTAATTTGATCAAATTAGAGGCTTAATCGCACAAATATTGAAGTTTGATGGCTAATCAGGGACTGAATTGAAGAAATCCGAAACCAAGGACCAAACTGGAAATGGTGCATAAATAGAAGGACTGAAATTGATCGAGTCAGGGACTGAATTGAAGAAATTAAAAGTTTATTGATCAATTGAGGGTCCATTTGCATAAATTCAAGACCAAGGACCAATTTGAAAAAAGCAGCCATCTTTAGGGTTGGCAATTGAATTTGACAGGGATGCAATTGAATTGATTTTTAAAATCAAAATTGCAATTGAGTACTGATTTGAATTCTGACATGTTTTTTGCGCCATTTTCTTTTAAATGAAACGACGTGTTTTGGGTGAAACGACGCCGTTTCATCCACTGTTTCAAAAAAAAAAAGAAAAAAAAAAGAAAAGCCCTAAATGATGCCGTTTTGAATGGCACTGTGGGTCTTCTTCTTCCCCTGCACACGCAGAGGCAGGGGAAGAAGAATTGTCTTCCCTTGCATCTGCCCCTTTCCTCCTTTCTAAAAAAAAACCCAAAAAGACGCTGACAACAACCCCATCACTTGCTTAAACTCTGACCCATGGCCTACCACAAGGCGGAAAAACAGAGGGGACGAGCCCCTCGGGCAGCCCTGAGGTGGCTGCCTCGGCCACCCTATCCCTGTGCCACGACTGGACAGGGGTAGTAGGCCTCTCTCCCCCTGTTTTTTGCCTATAAATACAGGGGAAGAGAGAGTAGAAGAGATGGGGGAAGAGAGGGAGAAAAGGGACAGAAAAAAAAAGGAGAGAGAAAAAAAATAGGGGAGAAAAAGAGAAAGAAGAAAGGAGAAGAACATAGATAGAGAGAAGAGAACTGAGAGAGGGAAAACAGAAACAAAAAGAGAAGGAGAAGACATAAGGACGGTGTCTTTGCACGAAAGAAGAAGAAGCATCACAACGGCCGCCATCGGGCTTCCCAGCCACCGCAAGCCACCGTCAGCTCAGCAACCATGCTCCCTCATTCCAGGTAATCTTCTCCCCTTTTCTGTCCCTTGTTTTTTTGTTCTCCTCATTGTTGCAGAACGTGAGCAATTCACGTTCTGCAGCAAAATGAAAAATAATTAGCTAGTTACTGTGCTCAACACAGTAACCAGCCATTTATTCACTTGGGCTGGACAGCTCAGCCCACATGGTTGGGCTGAGTCCAGCTGTTCTTTTGTTTTAGGCTGGTTTTTGCCCGATTTCATTTTTGGGCTGATCTCGGACTAGTTTTCCTTTTGGGTCGGGTCCCGCCCATCCCAATAAAATTTTTTAGAAAAATCATTTTGAAAAAATACGGATTTTCCCGTGTAATATTTTTATTAAATTTTGCTTAATATTGATTTGTATTTTTATATCATAAAAATATAAATCCAGTATTAAAATACCCGGTTTTTTCATAAAAAAAAGATGCTTTTGTTTTCATGCATACGACCAAATCTTCCAAAGCTAAAAAATCATATTGTATTTTCATGCAACAAAGAAAACTTCAAAAAAAGAAAAAAAATATGTTTTAGCATGCATTTTGACTTTAATAACCAGTTTATTAAAGTCACGAGAACTTGATCAATATTTAAAAAAAATCCAAAAATATATATTTTGCTTTGTTTTAGTACCAGGGATTACAAATTTATACGTGAAAACATATTCCCGATATTAAAAAGGTAGTTGTTTTGTTGACGTTAGAACGATTAGGTTTTACCCGATAAGATAAGAACCTCCTTACCGAAGAGGGCTTTTCTTGAACCATAGACAGACCAACAATTAGAAAATACGACAAGACCTTAGTTTTTATCAGATCATCAAACAATGCATCCTATCTTAGGTAGGGCGTATTTGGGGTTTTAATACCTTCCCTTTACGCAACCAGTCTCTGTGCCCGATCTCTGAGACCAGTTAGGGTTCTTAGTGACCAAAATACTAGGTGGTGACTCTTATTCCATTTTTCCACTGATAAAAGACAGAATTTCTTATCTCCCTATATTTGCCAGATAAAAGCTATACCTTAAGGGTAGATGATCGCTACGACGCCGCACACGTGCGACAGACAACGTGGCACCTCCCGAATACACGAGATAAGACAAAAGGATTGGATTTGATAATCATTTTGGTTGTGACAGAGAGACTCTTTATTTGTAAAATTTCTCTTGTACTGTGCATGGTCAATGAAGTTAGATTTGATACAGTGTTTGCATACAATTTAGAGTGTGTTTGAAGTTGAGTTTTAATGCATGGGGCCAACAAAAAACAAGAAAAAACAAGAAAAAAACTAACTTTTATAATTAAGTTTTGTGTACAGTTAAATTGTACCCAAACTCAATTTCAACCACAAGCTAATGTAGAAAACTAGTCCTTTCGACAATGGCATTTAATACTTTGAAATGTAGGCGCTATATTGTTGTTATGGTTGGTCTGTTATGGCGAGTCTCTGACATCTGATCTTGACAGTAGATGGGTTTTCGCAGGCATGGCTACCAAGGGTTTTGTTAGTAAATGTACCTACAATAATTAGTAAATTTTAACTCTAATTTTTTTGTTTATTTCTAATATGGGCCTTTCAAATCTAATGTACTGACTCCACCCCTGTATTTTAGTGTGGTATTTGTAGTAATTCTTCCAACTCTTTGGCATATATTGATGAAATAATTTTGTCGATGATTTAACAATTGCAGTGGCATTTGCAGTAACTCTTTTCCATCTATCTGGAATATATCAACTGAATAAATCCACCGCTAATCCCGTTAGTAATAATTTAAATATATATATATTTTTAAAAATCTATTGAACAAAAATAAAAAATAATTAAAAAAGATAAATTTGTATAAAATTCATGTATTTATAAATCAATTATCTTAATATAAAAACCAAATATTTATTACAAATTTATACATTCAAATACAATGAAACTATATCAAAAGCGACGCTGGAAGAGGAGGAGGTTGGTCATCCATGGGACACTAGGAAGCATAGACCAGTGACAAAAGACAACCATGAGAGGCCGAGACCAAAAAAGTGAGGTGACTAGGGAACATGTTTGGCTTTCATTTAAGAAGAAACCGATTACTCAATAGAGGAGTAGAAGAAGGTAGAGGTACAGCGGGCAGACTTTCTGACTAATGATAAGAACAGATCAAAAACCAGTTTTAAGATACGAGGCTCTGGAAGAGGGAAGAGAACAACCAACCACCTTCCTCCGTAATTGTGTACAGCCAATAAGCAGGTGCACATGTACCACAAATCTATGATCTAATATTCATGATCATGTCACACGTTCTTGCACTCCTTGATCTAACAAGGGCATGGACTTCGAATATTGAGTTTTCATGACCGATTACGAGCACCCAATAGTTGAAATACAATAGGTCGTCTGCAAGTTCTCGGCCATAGTGTTAGAGAGTCTGTATACCTGATTTTTATTGGGTCCACCATACAATCATGCCTCCAACCACAAATCAGGGTGGGTCGAAGGATCGTCCATGTATCTCTTCTTTAACCGGTTGTTATATGTTTCCTGAAAATAAAAAATGAAATCATCAAATTCAAGAAAATAATAACTTAAGAAAAAAAAATGGTTCAAAACCAACGTACCACAAAGTGTTGAGCTTGATTGTCGATGAACTGTTGCACCATTTTTTGGCGGTTATCACTCCGCATATGCATTTCCACAAAAAGCTTCATTGGGCTTGACTCACATCCAAGAGCCGTAGCTTGTAAGATAAAAAATATTGTCAGTTAAATATATTTATAAATAACAACAAATAAAAAATAGATGTCATTAAAATAAATCTTACCATCCGCTTCGCATGCAAAATGAACGAAACAGAGTTACCAGTGTGCTTGATAATAGAATTGTGAATTTGCCCACACCAGACTGTGACCGTCGTGTGAAACACTCGGACGCCACTTGTTGAATATATTTCACCCATATATTTTCTGGGATGTATGGCAACCTAAAATTCTTCCAAACTGTCATGTCATTCTAGCCTGGTAGAGCGCTTTTTTTGGTATATTTTTTACCGATGAAGTTAGCGATGGAAAAATTAGATCAGTAAATATCACCATAATTACCGATAGAAAAATTCTATTAGTATTTTCTTTTGTATTTAATAATTTTCTAGTAGTGCAGTAAGATCTTAAAACTACCAACAATTAGATTTATAATCCATTAAATAAAAAGTTCAACAAAATAGTATAAACTAAGCCTAATTAATAAATTGAAATAACTCTAATAACTTAGGCTTGGACATGCCACATCCCTAGCTAACCCAAAAGTAATAGGTTGACCTATGGGTCCTATATCTCCATCAATTTATTGATATGCACCTCTACCACTATATCCTAACTCATCTTACGTCGATTCATAATATCATGGTTCGTCTCCACAACAAGCACCATGATTGTATCTTTTAATTGTTTCTTTTTATTTTATTTCGACTTAGTTACATTAATGCAAGTTTAACTAAATTTTTATACTATGAATATTATTTTTAGTCCATTTTTTATTGGTGATAAAGTTATTTTTAATTTTAATTTATGTTGTTTATATATATTCTACAACTTTCAAAATATCCATAAATAATTAATTAAAAAAATTAAAAGTCATTTTGATAAAAATAAATAAATAAATTTAATAAAAATAATATAGTCAGCAACCGATTTTCCGTTGCTGATTGTAAATAATTCATCAATCAGCAATGGAAAATCCATTACTGATTCACAAAACCAGCAACGGATTTTCCGTTGCAACGGAATCAGCAACGACAAATATCGGATGTAGATCTGTCGTTGCTGATTTTTCAGCAACGGATTTGCTCGTTGCTGATTTTTCAGCAACAAAAATTTCAATGCTTACAATCACCAACGGATAATTCGATGCTCACAAACCAGCAACGGATTTTCTGTTGCTTGGTTTGTGAGCATCGAATTATCCGTTGGTGATTGTAAGCATTGAAATTTTTGTTGCTGAGAAATCAGCAACGAGCAAATCCGTTGCTGAAAAATCAGCAACGACAGATCTACATCCGATATTTGTCGTTGCTGATTCCGTTGCTAAATGTTTTTAGCAATGAATTTTAGTTTTATTTGTAATGGATTAGTTAGTTGCTAATTACTATATATTTTTAGTTGTGAATTCCTAGACTCCCATAAAAAACAAAGTGAACACACCCATTATCAAACATGTATCTAAAGAATTAACCACACCAGAAGATATGGAAAAATCTTCCATAAAGATGGCTTTCTTTGCCGTACTCTTGGTTTTGCAGCTGGTATATGTATCTTGTTAGGATACTGGCATGCAAACCCGATAAGATAAAAGGCAAAGAATAGGATAAAATGAGAAATTAGACACACAAGAATTTACGTGGTTCACCCAATTTGGCTACGTCCACGGGCAAGTATAGAAGGATTTTACTAAGTAATGTGAGAATTACAACCTCTCTCTACTAATAGGAGAACAACTGAAATCTCTCTATTACTAGGAGAAAACACCTTACTTACTATCTCACAAATACCTCACAACTTTGTGGGATTACTCTCCTACACTCTCTCTCCCTCTTGCTCTCTTGTTTCTCTCTTGTGTTGTGATATATATGGCAAGGATGCACTGCCTATTTATAGGCAAGCATCCTTGCCTTTGTCTTGCAAAAGACAAGAGCAAGGCAAGTGGCACCAATTGGTGCTGCAAATGGCACCGAATTGGTGCCCACTTTGTTGACTTAGCTTGCACCAATTGGTGCCAGCTAGTTTCACATTCTCCTACTTGAAGACTTTGATGATTTAATCAAGTCTTCACACTTGATCATTTGTGATTCTTCTATCCTTATACTTGCCATCTTCATGCTGCTTACGTTTATGCTAGGCTATAAGAGGATCTGCACCATATGTACTTGTTAGTGTTGACTGGTTTGGTCAAAGCATTTGCTGGGTTTTCCTTTGTGTGAACCTTCTGAAAATCTACACTTCCATCTTCCACCACTTCGCGAACAAAGTGATACTGAACATCTATGTGTTTTGCTCTTGAATGAAACGCTGGATTCCTTGCAATATGCAAGGCACTCTGACTATCACAATATAAAGGAATCTTCTCTTGTTTGTGCCCGAGCTCCTTCATAAGTTTCTTCATCCATATTGCTTCTTTACAAGCTTGTGTAGCTGCCATGTACTCAGCTTCTGTTGTGGATAAAGCTACAATAGTCTGAAGTTTAAAGACCCAGCTCACAGCTCCTCCTGCAATTATGAACACATAGCCTGTAGTGGATTTTCTTTTCTCAAGGTCGCCAGCAAAATCTGAATCAACATAACCTCTGACAGTAAATTCTAATCCTCCATAACATAATGCAGCATCTGAGGTACCCTTGATATATCTCAAGATCCTCTTAATAGTATTCCAATGCTCTCTACCAGGATTTGCCATATATCGACTAGCTGTTCTCACTACTTGTGCAATGTCTGGTCTTGTACATATCATGGCAAACATTAAACTTCCCACTGCTGATGCATACGGTACTCGAGATATCTCCATCCTCTCTGCTTCATTGCTAGGAGACATACTTGAGGATAATTTGAAGTTAACAGGAAGTGGGGTGGAAATTGGCTTACAATCTTGCATGTTGAAGCGTCGCAAGATCTTCTTCAAATAATTTTTCTGAGAAAGCCAAATCTTCCTCTTACTTCTGTCTCGGTGAATTTGCATCCCTAGAATCTTGTTTGCTGGTCCCAAGTCCTTCATATCAAACTCCCTAGCCAATTGTGCCTTCAATTCTTGGACTCGATCTTTGTTGGGGCCTATTACCAACATGTCATCCACGTACAACAACAAAATGATGAAAACATCATCTTCTTCAAACCTTTTGTAATACGTACAATGGTCTGAACTGAGTCTGTTGTACCCAAGGCTAATTATGAAGGAATCAAATCTCTTGTACCAACACCTCGGCGCCTGTTTGAGACCGTATAGAGATTTGTTCAACTTGCAAACCAAGTTCTCCTTGCCTGTTTCAGCAAAACCTTCTGGTTGGAGCATATAAATTTCTTCTTCAAGTTCTCCATGAAGAAATGCAGTTTTCACATCTAACTGCTCTAGGTGAAGATCAAATATAGCACACATCGTCAAGACTACTCTGATTGTAGTAAGTCGTACCACCGGAGAAAATATCTCATTGAAGTCTATTCCTTCTTTCTGAGCATATCCTTTCACCACCAATCTTGCACGATACCGCTCCACTTGATCATTGCCATCACGCTTTATCTTGTAAACCCATTTGTTGCCAATGGCCTTCCTTCCTTGTGGTAGCGGAACAAGATCCCAAGTGTTGTTCTTGTGTAGAGCTTCAATCTCCTCTTGCATTGCTATCATCCACATAGATACATCTGTGCTTTTGATAGCCTCATGGAAAGTTGATGGCTCTCCATCCTCTGTTAGAAGACAGTATGCAATGTTACTCTCAGTAACATATTCTGAGTGCCAAGCCGGTGGTCTTCTTTCACGAGTTGACCGTCGAACTTCAGGAGTTTCAGACTCTATTTGTTCTTGTTCTTCATGCTCTGGTACAGCTTCAGAAGAAGTATGATTCTGAGTATTTTCCATCTGGACTGCTGTAGTCTCCTTTGGAATGCTATTATGTTCTTCCATTTGCATTTTACCTTCTGCAAATATAATATCTCTGCTGATGACTACCTTGTGGGCAGTGGGATCCCACAAGCGATACCCCTTCACTCCATCAGCATATCCCAAGAATACACATTTTCTGGATTTTGAATCCAGCTTGTTGACTTCTTGAGTATTGTACATTACGTACACAGGACTTCCAAATATATGTAATTGAGAATAATCAGCTGGCTTTCCAGTCCACATCTTCATCGGTGTCTTCAGCTCAATTGCAGTTGATGGAGATCGATTTATCACATAACAGGCGGTATTGACTGCTTCTGCCCAGAATGACTTTCCTAGACCTGCAGCCTTCAACATTGCTCTCGTTCTTTCTAATAGAGTTCTGTTCATCCGCTCTGCCACTCCATTTTGCTGTGGAGTATATGCCGTTGTGAACTGCCACATCTGCCTTCCTCTTAATTGGATACACCCAACATCTCCTGGAGAAGTCATCTATAAATGATACAAAGTATCTTGCTCCTCCCAAGGATACAACCGGTGCTTGCCAAACATCAGAGTGAATCAGGTCTAAGATGCATTTGCT
>Ga0325404_1005932_pt1 | contig 12848 bp, 5 predicted proteins | sample PopdelMetagenome_18_FD_205664 | JGI IMG/M metagenome (GOLD analysis project Ga0325404, IMG submission 205664) | Populus deltoides microbial communities from Bellville, Georgia, United States - Xylem-Control-R1 | ecosystem: Host-associated > Plants > Phyllosphere > Stem > Wood/Secondary xylem... | reverse complement strand
CTCGCTGAGTAATTTCTAACCTCTTTTCAAGTCTGTCGTAGTGGTTCTTGAAAGTGATCGCCCATTCGGTGATTGTCTGACACGCCCTATATCACACCTAAAATCATCTTGTATCTGATCTGACACTTGCACTGTGATGTGTTGTCGTGCTCAAATAGAATCGAAAACTTCTACTGATCATGAAGGCTTCGTGAAATTCTGTAGTCTAATTCCTCCCATAGGAGATTCTTCTTCTTCTTCCTCCTGTTTTTTGTCTAGTGCCATTTATTGACATCCATTTGCTTACAAGCACACCCAACGATCCCAGAACATCTCCTCAGCTGTTTCCAGCTAACATGTTCTTGTCACTGCCAGGCATCGGAAAACTAGATACAATAATTGGCGAAGTAGGATGAGTTGGCTTAAAAATGACAGGTTTTTCCTTCTTTCCATACTTCGACTGCTCATAGAGTAGGAATAATTAGTAGCATTCTAAAAAGAAAATAGAAATAACTAGAATTGAGAATTCTTAGGTATAAGTATTTTTATTATTTTTTATTGGTCATGGTTTTTATCTTATTTTTCATCCTTGTATCTGTTTTTTTCTTCCGGTAAACCCTTGAAATAGCTAATAAAATTTTCTTCAGGATTATTTAACTCAAGCTAGTTAGCTGCATTTGATCCCGCAACAAAACTCCCAACAGATGCCAAGTGTTTTGGTAGAATCCTTCTATTACCGCACTATAAAGAAGACAAGTAGAGGCTTCGGATCCAAGACAAGAAAAATACAAAAAGCAACTGAATATTTTTTTTCTAGGTTGAATTATCTAATAATTGTAGTTTGAAAAGATGACTGCAGTTTGCTTTTCAACAGCACTGTTGTCAATTTGTCAGTGCGGATCCAACATATATGCTGCAGCCTGGTCAGTAAAGAGTGAGAGCCTTTTAGGAGAGCCTGTCTGCTAAACTGCCTCTTCAATTATATTGTTATTGTTTAGGTTTATTGCTCGCTGGTGAAATAAAAAATCATTGCCATTAAAAAGCTAAGATTACTGGCTCAGCTGCAGCATCCTTATTTATTTATTTATTTATTTATCTGTGCTCTGCTACCTGTCAAATCAAATTTTTTTTTAATAAAATATGTGTAAGAAGCTGTTAACACATTTTCTAGCATTAACAAAAATTTTAATTGTAAATGTACATAAAAAAATTTATAAATTTATGTCACAACAATTGTTAAAAATAATTATTAATGCTAATTAAAAACTAAATAGACAAGTTAAGAGATAAATGTAAATTAAAAAATCTAATTTTCAGTTTTTTATTTAATTATATAACAATAAAATTATTTTTTATAAGATAAGTAATAATTTAATTATTTTTTATAATTTAATTATATAACAATGACACTACTCTGGTTAAATAAAACTCATTAACACTAAGATTATTTTTTTTATTGTTAGATTATGGTTGACCATAACTTTTTCTTTTTTCTCTTAAATTCAGGGATTGAAATTTAAACAAGATAAAGTTTATGATCAAAATTTAAAATTTTAAAAGTAAGAGATTAGAAAAAAAAACTCAATAAAAAATATATGTACTGAAACATATTTTTTTTGTTATGAATTTGGGATTGATTATAACTTTTTTTGTTGTCAATTTGTTTTTTTTAATTATGTTGCTATGCTATAAATTCAAATTATATTTAATTAAATTTACTTGTAATCAAGTTTCAATAAAAAAAAACTCTTGATTCACAAATCATCACAAACGGTACAAGTAAAAGATCCAATAAAAAACAATTGGTAAAAAAAAAAAACACTATTGAAATCTACTATAAATTATGAGATAGTTACCGCTCCAGTAGTAAAACACCGAGGAGATTTAATTTTTTTTTAATATATATATATATATATAAAATTTGTAACTGTAATAAACTCCCTGTAACTGTGCTTGAGATTATCTAATCTCAACCACTAGGTGTTTTTGTTTTTGTTTTTGTTTTTTTTTTTTTTTCTCTTCCTTCACTTTTTGCCTCTCTGGGGATGGAAATCTGAAAAGGATGGTTTCAAGAAGCAAATTCAGACTTCGTCTCAGTAATTTGTTTTTTGTTGTAACGACCAAGGTATTTTCTTAGTCAGCTTCAAGCACCGATATGCAATTCTTCAGCCACAAGGGTTTGTTTGGTGTCACAGCCGCTATTGTTGTTGTGATTTTAAAAAATTTATTTTATAAAAAGTATTTTTAATTAAGGTTAATTTGAAAAAATATATGTTTGGTTAAAATTGTGGTTGAAATTAAAGTTGAACAAAAAGTAATTTAATGTGTTTGTTTAAAAAAATATTTTTCAAATTGAGGTTATAAAATAATTAAAAAATATTTTTAATTTAAATATTGTAAATTTAACTATTATTATTACATCATGAAATAAATAATATTGATATCAAATATTTTTTATTATTCCATTAAACTATATGCAATGTCATCACATGCGAAATCTATTATTACAATGACTATATTTTTCTTGGTTTCTTAAGCACGCAACAACAAAAACTGAATTTTTTGTTACGTCATCAAGCGATTTCCTTTAATTTTTTGAATAAAACACAATTAAAATAAAAATAAAAACTGAATTTTTTTCACTTGGTTGGACCCAGCAAGAACATAATTGGAATTGCGATCAAATTCTACAAATGCTACATCATCATGCAATATCCTTCTAATTTATATATTGTTATTAAATAATATTAAATACTAGTTTTTCGAGTAAAATTCAATTTTTTTAAAAAAATTTACAATTTCATTACGTACAAAATTCATTCGACAAGAACTACAGTTTTCATGATTTTTTAAGCGTGCAATAAAATTAGTTAAAATATTATTAGAAATAAAATTGAGATTACAATACGAGTAAATTTAATTTACCTTAAATTAATTTTTAAAAAAAACAAAAAAATATTGTTTACGTTCACGTGAATAATACTAATTTTTTTAAAAAAAAAATATTCACGGAACAGTGGCAGTATTCACTTTAGTAAACAGTGCTACAGTGCTCCACTGTTGAGGTTCCTCCCAGACGAGACGTTGCTTCTCCGAAACCTGTGGTGTCATGTGGGTCCTACTTGTTGAAAGCACTTTTATTTTCTTAACCAAATGTTTATTAGCGTGGCTGTACGTTACCAAACAAGCACTTGGAGAAGTCCATTCATAAATTCATGAATAAATTTCCTACTCATAACTGATTTCTCTCTTGAGCTAATTATATCTCTCAAGGTTACCAGTTATGCTTTTAGTTCTTGGTTATGAAAAAAAAAAGGTGAGAAATTGACAATAGATGATCTCCAAAATAGTCAAAATCAGCAGATTTTGTGGGCCGAGACGTGATCATATAAATTTTCAGGATCCACATGGGATCGTGATGCTCAGTAAAAAATGTGCTCATGAGCTGTTCGACTCAGTTTTCGAAAAAGAAGGGTAAGGGTAAGCGAGTGCTCATTTCCAGAAAGCATCCCGAACTTTAGCGGAGCCAAACCGAGCCCACGCATGATGAATTAACTGGTCCACGAGAGGGCAGTGGTCTCAAAGCTCTCGAGCTATAAAATCCACTTTGCAAGGTAACAAGTGCCAGGAGCTAAAGCAGTAAAGGCAAAAATCACGAGCTAAAAGAAGTTGTATAATTTATTAATCATGCTGAAACTGTGAACCTCCGATACAACAATCCAGGCAAATTCCTGTACAGAGACATCTCCCTCCCTTCAAACTTACAAGGATGATAAAACCGCAAAAAAGGTTCCTATATTTACATGTCAACCCCCCCTCCCCCCTCCCCCCTCCCCAAACAAAAAAAAAAAGAAAAGAAAAAAGACTAGATATAAAAGCCCACAGCCAAAAAATTCCCAGCCCTCATGAATTTCCAACTCACCACAAAGGTAAATTATGTATAACTATTTGATAGTGTGGGAACGGCTGCATACCAATTCAAGTGCCTCCATAAACAAGGAAGAAAAACTAGTCAATGCCTGAAAAACTCCAGGAAGGCCTGTCTGAAGATTATTCAGTGTCATTGCTCGTGTCACCTCCACTGCCTTCGCATGCCTCAGCATCTCATCTTCCACGCGCCTTTGACAAGATACAAGCTCTGATTTCTTTTCAGCCAGTGGATCACGAGCATCCAATACCTGTCCATTATCGGATCCACCAGTATCAGGGAGTCCAATACCAACCATGGAGTATGAGTTGTAGAACTTCCTTTCTATGCTACGAAGAGAAGAAGCCTTCTTTTCCAGCTCCTTCGATGCAGTATCAGTTCGCTTTTTAATCTTGAGCTCTTCTGCTTGTTTCATAGATATCACATGAACAACATTGATAAAGCTCTTGATGGCTTCGGAAGCAACCGTGTCAGGGACACGGTCAATGGCAAGCTTCCACTCATCAAAGAAGGCATATACATCAGAGGGTTCCATGTTGGCGTTCATGTTGTCACTGCTTACAGGAATAAGGGTGAGCTTGAACCAGCCATGGATGGATTGAATAAAGTCCCGTTGGAACTTTATTTGGTGGCAGAAACTTAAATGCCAAGCAGAAACAGCTGACTCAAGGTCACGAGTAGCCTGCTTGTGCAATTCAGAAGTTGAGTCACCCTTGGCTGATTGGTTCATAAGACCACGAACTTGCTGCACAATGCGATGCTGAACTTCATGGTACTGGTGCATTGACCTCCACATGCACATGAACCTGCATTCAAATCAGATGCATAAATATATGGTCTACATGGATGTCATTTTAGCAGCCCATAATTTCATCATTCAAATACAAAGACAACAAGCTGCCATAGAGACATGGTGCAAGCGATGTTACTCAAATATATCTGATTAGATTATGATTGTCGAGTCACTGCTGGGTTCGCAGTGGGGGGGGTGTAAAACTCATTGGTACAGCAATTAATGCTTTTCCCACCTCTAGGTTAAGAGCTGAATATAGTAGTTGGACCATAATTCAGGGGTTTCCGTCTTAAATACTGTCAAAAGAACTGCATTTTCAAAATCCTTTCCTCTATAGACAATGGCAGCACTAGAAACTAGCATCGCCCAACTGGAGGCAATTGATAGTTGATCATAAAGCCTTGTAAGGTAGCTGGAAGCTACAAATATGTAAAATGAACCACCGGATGTAAATATGGAACGCAATCTACGGTAGCCTTCTCCAGGACAATTTATCAAAAGGTAATATATTGCAGTTGAGAGCAATCAAAGCCCTGATAATGCTATGACATGTGTCCAAAGAGCAGCCTAGTAATTACTAGTTTCTGGACAGTTAATGAAATCAAAATTACCAACCTAGCAGTAAAATGCTTGTTGACTTAATTTACCATGTTAAGAAACGAGGCTAACAATCCAGTAATCTACAATGGTCGGTCATATCATACTTCAAGTCCATTGCACCTAACTCTCCACCCATCAATTACCTTTAATCTGAAAAGGTCCCACCAATCAGATGAAACAAAATCATTGGGAGGTGCAGGGTTGGGCAACTGCCTGATTTTGAGAGGTAGATTGACAATGAATAGTCAAGGAAACCGGACAGCAATGCACATGTGGATACAGACTGGATGAAGCAACTGGCATTCCAGTGCTATCCCCTTATAATGCTTCACCCACCAAGGCAAGCGCAAAGGTCTCATCTCATGAGGGGATATGAGATTATGAAAGTCAGGATTTGCGAGGATATGAGATTATGAAAGTCAGAATTTAATTCAGTCAGCAATATGAACTCAGAACAAAAGCGAAAAGGCACTCTCCGAGTGGAAAAATTCAGGTGGAAGATGCCTCTTTTAAGAATGTACTAGTGGCTTTACTAGAAACGGTTCTTGATTATATCAGTAGTTTACAAAATTGACCAAGGCAACAGGAATAAGAAACTGCATTGAATTAAGGTTAAAACTTAAGTGGCCTCACAACCACCAGAATTTGTTTATGCAAATAGATCTCATATTTTACGTATAAAAATAACTTTCTTATAAGAGCTAAAAAAATGAAATGGCATACCCATGACAGAGTTCAACCAGCTGAGGAACAAGATCACTGTCTCTAAGACCAATGATTGCAGTTGAGGTGGTAGAAACAGCCTGAGATGTGACAATAATCAGAGATTGCTGTCTTGCTATTGCAGCGTGGGTCTTGTCTAGCTTTGCTTCATCCCCCTTGTATTCCTGACTTTGTAGTGTTGACAGCTTCTTCTCATGCTCAATCTTAGCACCTTCTCTAGCCTAAAAAGGCACATTAACAATTTGTTCTATGCATTAGCACTCATCAACACACATTCCAAACACAGCTGGAGGCTAAAATTCAGATGCAATTTTGCAACAAAAAAAAAGCACCAACTTGATAGGGAAAAGGTGCCCTGGTTAGCTAGACCGACCACAAACATGTTCCTAGAGAAAAACACAAGCAGTCCTAGTCTTTCTGACAGGTTTCAAGGGCATCCTAGTCATTGTAAATGAAAGCAACAGACAGATAATTTGCATTAAAAGATAATTCAAGGACAGTGGCAAGCCATCCTAACAAAGAATTGTTAACATCAGCTGGGATTTAACCTGATTGGCACGTTTAGACAGTCCATGCACTTACTACATGCAAACTTCAACACAAGGGGCTCTCACGCGCTTGTTTATACACGAATAGCATCAACAATCACTAATCCGGGAAATGCCCTAACCAGAAATGATGATGATGATGATGATACATCATACACGTCACAGTAAAGGCAAGAAGAACCCATCACATAATTAATAAGATTGGACGGGGGCATTCTCGTCAAGAAAAGAGTCCCCATGGTAAACTACTAACGACAAAGGGCCAGAAAACTGCGGTAGACTTACGCTAGCCTCACTAGTGCATATTTTAATACCCCTTAAAACATCAATTAATTACATATGGTAAACCAAGATACGAGAGGGAAGGGAAACGAAAACCAAAAATGGTAAAAGAGTGATGCTAATTTTACAAAAACTAAAATAAATAAATAAATAAAATTCACAACTGTTCAATTAATTTGTGGCAACTAGTCTACCTTATTCGATGAAGGAGGTTTTTAGGGGGGCAAGTGAATTGGGTAAAAAACTAGGCTAGCATTATGATATCATAGTACAATTTTTGCACAGCATACCTTAACTTCCTCATAGAGTTTCTTCTCCCAAGCCAACAACCGTTCCATTGTAGAACAAAGACTCGTTGGACCACCAGTTTGATTCAGTGAACCGGTATCGAGGCTATACTTAACGGCCAAAGGCGGTTTCGAAGTCCAACTGGAGCTCAAGTTACTCAAAACACTACTAGAATGATACACAGTTTCTGCAACAATTAATAAATTAATCAAAATTAAACAATAAATAAAGCCTCGCCTCAAAAAGAAAAGGGATTTTACTCACTCTTCAGTTGCCGGAAATTTCTATCGAGCTCAAGCATCTCCGAAACCTGATCTCCAGCTGTGGCCGCCTTGTCAAAATTCTCCTTAATGGCATCAACAATCTCTTTCAAATCCTTATGTCTCACCATTTTCATAGTAGATGTCTCTCCAGTCCTATAACTGGTCGTCGACGATCCCGCCTCAGACTTATTATCTGACTTACCAAATCCATTATCAGATTGTTGCGGTTGCGGTTGCGGTTGCTGTTGCTGCTTCGATCCGAAATTAGACCGGGTTTCCATCTCGGATTTGAACTCTGTATCATTATCTTCTTCATCTGATGATGTTGTTGTCTTGCTATAATTATCGTGATCTCCCCATTCACTGCATTGAACTTCCTCTTGCTCCGTCTCGCTATAAATTTGTTGTTGCTGCGGATATTGCTTTTTCTTAAAGAAATCATACTCCGACAATCTCTCCGTTTCGGTTTCTGTTGCTACACCCTCATCTTCATCTGATGACGACCCATCATCAGTATCTAAATGGTGTTGGTGCTGGTTGTAGTGGTTTTGGTTGGCTTTTCGAGCGAAGAATTCTGAGTCTGGAGGCGAAGGAGGGTAGAAATTTTCCCAATTCCATACAGAAGAAGCTTGAGAAGGCGTGGTAGAATAAGTTGAACGATTTTGAAAAGCAGTTGGATATTCAAAATTCGATTTCGGAGAAACTGAAGGGCTTGTTTCTGAAAGAATATGAGGAAGCTTCGGAGGCTTGCTGCGGCGGTGGCGATTAGACTTAGACTTAATACTTGAAGAAGAAAGAATATGAGGAAGTTTAGCGCTAGCTATCGTAGGAGAAGGAGAAAATGGAGGAGGAGGTGGCGGCGGCGAGTGGAGGGAAGGTGAAGGGGAAGGAGGGACACGTGGAGGGATGAGATTGGTGGGAGGATGTGGGGTGGATGTCGTGGCAGGGTGGAGGAAGACAGCGGGGGTTTGTTCGGAGACAGAGAGGGATTCACCGGCGGCGAAAGCGCAGAGAGCTGAGCCAGTGACTCGGAGTGAATGACAGTAATCTGCGTGTGCAGCGGCTAACTGGTGGCGGGCGTAGACTGCCTCTTTCATTAGGCGGCGCCTCTCCTTGCACCGCCGTACCGTGTCCTCGTTGTCTAGCTTGGAGGCCGTGCAACCCATTCCTAGAGAACAAAGGGAAATGGAATGTAAGGAATAAGAAGAGTGAAGTTTATCCAGGTAAGTAGAGAATACCGCTTAAGCAGGTGGTGGCGCCTGAATTCAGAGAGAGAGAGAGAGAGAGAGAGAAAGTGGAGTGCTGGAGAGTGAGATGTTACAGCAGGTGCTCACTGGGCTGTTTAAGTCCCCGTCTGCTACATTTTCTCTGTTTTTCTTTTTTCTTTGAATTTGTGATTAAATATATATATATATATATTAAAAATAATAAACGCCCGACCAAAACCATCATTATATTTCTTTTTTACCTGTAATTTTGATTGTTACGGCAAAAACGAAAAAATATTTTTACAACGTAGAAAAATCCAACAAAAAGATTTGTACAGGCAACGTCACTATAGACAGCACGTACATATTTCTTCACAAGCAATCACTATGGAGTATGGACAGCGTGTTGATTGTTGTGCAGAATAAAGTAAACGTATTTAGCCGTACCCTCCTCTTCTTTTTTTCTTTTATCAGCGTCACCCTTACACATTCGAGCTCAAATAAATCCCACTAAATATATTAACTCAAAGGTAAAAACTGATTAAAATCTAATTAAAAAAAAACAATCTAATCTTGACGTGTCAAAAACCCGAAATTGGTTGGAGAATGCTGTGCCCATCAAAATGAATTTAAATTATGACTTTAATAGTTTTTATAATATAATTGTTTAAGAGCAAATGCTAGCATGGAAAGGTAGAGACGCATAGATATTCCGCAATAAGTGGATCCTTTGGGAGAGAACTGTGTGAGTGATTGAGAACGGTGAAAGGGTTGTCTTTTTTACTTGCTTTACTTTATCCCCACTTCCGCCTTTCTATTCCATGGTCTGATTAGTCATCGAGTAAGTTTTTTTTTTATATTAAAAATAAAAAATATACTATTTTAATATATTTAAACAACAACACTACAAAAATCTTCGACATTACTTTACTGGACCCAACCATCTCAGCCTATCTTTTGTTATTGTTATCTTTTCAAAGGAAAGTTTTTGCTTTCGAACTTTCATCCTGGGACCTCATCTGTATACAGTGTCTTGCACTTGCCTAGGGTTGCAGGCACTCCATAGATGAATTGACGATGGGAAAGGTTCTCTTTCACAGTATCTTGCCTTCGTGTTTTGGGCCTTTTCCAATCCTTTCAGACCCCAATCTGCTTAGGACGTTTGGTCAGCATCTGATTCTTCATGAGATCAGATCTTTCTTTCAACATATTCCTTGTCTTTATTTTCTTTGGGCAGCTTCTGACCAAGGGTTTTTCCACTTCTTTTTTCTTAATTGGGATCGGCGGGGATAGTGGCCAAACTGCCCGGTCCTTTCTTGTCTTCTATCTGTCATGGAATCCGAACCAGAATGGTAGTCTGGGAAATTACATACCGTGACTGAGCTTTGTAGCTGTGGAAAGCTTACTCTTTTCATTGCGATTTAAATGCTAACAGTTGAAATACCGATTGGTACTGTTCTTCCCCTGAAAATAATGCCCTGTGGGACGACCAAGTTCAGGGCCTTTTTTATTTATTGTTTTTTTAAACCTTAAAAACAGTCCACAGTGAGCCCAAACTTGCTGCGTTAACTGTAAACAGGGAGGTGTAAAAGCTGCAACAAATGAATAATTTTCCCTGAATTTAGATGATTAACAGCGTCCGCGAGAACTACAAAAGGTGGAAAGCAGGCAGATCCATGGCGAGCAGCAATCCAAAGAAAATGATGAGCAGTATTACTGTTTTCATTTAAAAAGCAAACCAAGGTGGGCCATTTTCCCAGACCCGACTCAAGCAGGGTACGCACTTATTTCTGTGGGACCAACTGCAAGCAAGATGCATCAAGATGATGAACAGGGGCTTCAATCAGTAATCGGGAAAGATAGACAAAAACTTGCCACCTCACTTTCCCTCCCTCGGGAGAGCCTTGATGTGTTTTTTAGCTAAAAGGGATACAATCTATGTGATAAATCCTACTTTGCCAGACTGTCTATTTTTAGTTGATCTTAGTTTTCTTTACCAAGCTCAATTGATTTTTTTTTTTAATTTTTTTTTTTTAAAAGAAAGAGCTAATAGTTTCTTCAGGCTTTCCCACTGGGTCCAATGGGAAACTCGATGAGCGTTGAGCCACGCATCGAAGATAGCCCTCCCCACTCTATATCCCCTCTACAAAGTTTTGAGCTCAAGGATCCCAAGTTTTAGAATCCCAAGCTTTGGGTCGCATGTTTGAATTGGAATCAATGGTATAAAATTTGCTTGTAATATGATAAATCCTTCTCCGACCACGTTTGATTTTATCTTAAATGCCTACATCCTCTGTCCCCAGAACAGGAAACCCAACACAAAGCAAACTCCCCATGAAGAAGACACCTCTTAACTTCGAGTATCATCTCTTAACTCAAACCCACTAATCTCTATCGCCCATTCTTTTTCTCAAAGATGATGCAGAAGCTAGAATCCTAATCGTCCACGAAGAAAGGCAAGCAAAAGGATGAGGAAAAAGAAGGGGAAAAGTAGGGGGAAAATACATTTAAAAGCAACCAACCATTTGCAAGAGGCATACATTTTCCACGAGTGAGGTGAGGTCCCACCACCACAATTTCTTTTGCCAAACAGCTAGCACAAAAAAAGAAGGATCTGTCTTGTGGAATCACAACAAGTCATCGAAATTACCTTACGAGACTTTTTAGCTCAACACTTATTACTGGCTTGAGAAACCCTTTCGAGTTTTTTACCTGGGAAATCCATCGTGGTTGACTGGCACGTGTCAGTTGCATGTGCTTCTCTGATACAACTTGTTCGACCGAAGTTGGAATGGTAGCAGCACGGTTTGGCGTAGCCTCGAGTGTTTCATGGCAGTGCTACTGCTGAGGAAGGGTTGGTCACGTGCGGCCGGTTCTTGGTAAGACCAAGATTCCCAAACAACCCCGCAGCATCATCAAATGGAAGCCATGACTGTGAATATCAAGATTAATCCTTCCGGCGCATGAAGTAGAAAACATGGCATCCATCAGCAAAAGTAATGGGAGCTTGATATGCTCATCCAGGCGTATTCAAATGACAATAAAATAAGAGAAGAGATAACTGGATTGGTACGACTATATCTTCCCACTTGTTTGTTCTTGTGCTGAACTTTTTCATGTTCAAAACCACCAAAGTTTTGTGCGGGGGCATGTGTTCAATTTTCCAAAAATAAAATCCTTCTTCATATTCGAAGAACTTCACATGAAAAAGAAACAGGGTTCAAAATTGCTCGAGGGATTTAGCAATATCCCTCGTTTGCGATGCTGGGGAATATTCTTAACTTGTACTGCTCAAAGTAGAAAAACACTGCTGTTGAAAATGTTTTTGAAGCCCCGCTGACTGTAATAAAAATCCATAAGAAAATAATACATGCCTACTGATATGAATCATGAAAATAACATCTTGACAAGTTGAGCCGCATGAAATAGCTAAAATCATCCCAGTGACTGCTAAACAACGTGTTTGTTTTTCTTCAGTTTTTGTATTTGCAGTAAAATAAATATAATAAAATATTTGATAACAAATCATATTGTGGTTTTCACTTAGAATTCATTAAAAAATTAAGTTTGAAATACAGTTTCTGTCAAGCAGTTTTTATATATTTTTTTAATTAAGTTTTGTAAAATTCTATTTATTTTTGCATTTCAAAAGCGTTTTTAAAAAAATTTAAATTTTTATTTTATTTTTTTCTTTGCTTCAAATTGATATATTTTTTGTGTTTCCAGATTATTTTGACGAGTTGATATCAAAAATAATTTTTTAAAAATAAAAAAAGTATTATTTTGATGCATTTCTAAATAAAAAGCACTTTAAAAAACAACTGCAATCACATTTCTACCAAATATTTTATATATATTTTTTGCTACACGTAAACTTTAACTATAATTTTTACCAAACACGTATTTAAATCTAATTAACTATAATTAATCCTTTTTTTTTAATTTTTTTTTTAAAATCACAGCATCAAAAATTATCTAAAAAACAAAACACCACAAACGCAAACAAGTACCAAACTACGTACGCCAGCTGATGGAATTTGACTTGGTTACAGAAAAAGGAATTCGGGACTGCACATAGAAAAACAAGCTATTTTTAACAGAAGCCACCAGAGCAAAAAGTTTCGTAGCACTAATAAACATAATAATCACATCATTTTAAGTAAATATCAATAAACCTATGGAAGCGAGCCATAAAAGCGGCTTCTTTGTATCACATTCCATCAATATTCAATTCAC
>Ga0325404_1005930_pt1 | contig 12849 bp, 9 predicted proteins | sample PopdelMetagenome_18_FD_205664 | JGI IMG/M metagenome (GOLD analysis project Ga0325404, IMG submission 205664) | Populus deltoides microbial communities from Bellville, Georgia, United States - Xylem-Control-R1 | ecosystem: Host-associated > Plants > Phyllosphere > Stem > Wood/Secondary xylem... | reverse complement strand
TTTTTTTCTTCTCTATTAGCACCAATCACCAACTTGCGAGTATAAATAAAAACGATCCAATGCAAGATAGATTTAAAAAAAAAAAATATTTAGCATATCAAGGACAAATTTGTCTCCAACTATCGCCCGAGTATTGATTAGATCCCTGAATAAAAGAAATTCCAATTGGATCCCCCATTTATTGGACTTTACCCAATTATCCCCGCATTAAATTTTTTTGTCTTGAAATCACAAAATAAAGTCTCTTTTTCCCACGAATTTTAATAAAGGGGTTAATTAAATAATGTTTTTTTTATAGATGGGGTCCACTTGAGAATTATTTTTATTGTGGACTCAATCGAGAATCAAGTGATAATTGAGGGGCAAATGTATCCCTTTTACATATAGATAGCTATGCTTGCAAGTATTTTCTTACCTCTCTTTGTTCTTCTCCTGGCAATGCTTGCATCAATGCCACAGCAGGGTTAAAAAAGTAGTTGAATTGAGGCATCCCACGAAAAGTTATATTAATTTGAAAAAAAATAAATTAAAGATAATATTCACCATTCATATGAAAAATAGATAAATAAATAATAAATGAAACAAACACTATCAAGATTCCAGTAAGTGAACCACCTGCTGTTTTTAGCATACATGTCATGGGCACCAATATTGATTTTTAGGAAATTTATTTCAGCTTGGTTGCTGGGAGATCATTAAAAAAAAATAATATAATTAAGAAACGTGTTATGAATTAAACAATTTTAAACTGTATTTATTAAAAAAAATAGACAAAGGGTTTTGCATTTTACCTTCGACGAGGCATTTCATTAAGCAAGCCTTGGCTTACAGTACAGTGATTAGTTTTTGCTTGCACGACATAATTAATCCGGCCTAGTGATTGCCTTTTTGGCTTGCACTTCATAATCAGTCCCTGTAAATTAAAATTAATATTGAGAAATGACAAAATTAAAATTTATTAATTTTAAAAATTAAATTACCCTAGCAGATGACAGGAAATAACCATTATGCCATCATTGATTTTGGAATTTAGAGTCTAGCAAGAATAATCCAAGGAAAGAAAAAGAGAGGACTCTCCTATTGACAAATCTGAAAGTAATGAGAGTCTAAAATCTAGTGTAAAACAGCAGGGAATTCCCCAAATTACCATTGAAATCTACTTTTCTATTATTTTTCTTCCTTTTCCTAGGATGAAAACGCAAAAAAGTAAAATATTACATATTTATCAAGAATAAAGCAAAATATTACATATAAACGATTATCAAGAAAAATTTGAAGGTGGAAATATATAATATTTATTTTTAAAAATTTGTGTTTTGATTATTATAGTTAACACTTCGATTATTATAGTTGGCAGTTAGAGAAGCGACATGCTTGAATAAAAGATTTTTGCTTGATTATGAATAGAAGGAAAAAAGGAGCTATTGAATTAAAAATTGTTTATATAAACAAGCTTTTACTGATTACTTGTTAAAGGCAAAACGAGTTAGCAAGGATTATACTTGAAAATGTAGTTAGGATTGTTTTGTAAAGTATTTTTTATTTAAAAATATATTAAAATAATATATATTTTTTATTTTTTAATGTATCAAAATGATTTAAAAATATTAAAAAAATATTAATTTAAAAAAGTAAATTTTTTTAAAAAAATATTTTTAAAATATAAAAATAAATAGGAAGAATAAGACAATGCTAGAGAAAATCGTAAAAATCAAGACTCGTTTGGTTAATCCTCAAGCCCCCAGCAACTAGTCCAATTCCATTGCCTTGACATGTGAAGTTGCTGAATACGTTGTTTCTTACTTTCTTCTACTAAAGTTTAAGTGCTCGTTTAGTATTTAGTTAGTTTTTATTTTTTAAAGTTTATTTTTTATTATTTTATGTCTGGAAAATATTAATTTTTTAAAATTTTTTTCTTATAGTTTTGATATGTTAATATTAAAAATAAAAAAATTTATTAAAAGATTATTTTGATGTATTTTTAAATATTTTTTTTAAAAAAATCATGCACTTGCTTTATTTTTTCTTAATTTAATACTAAATTGATAGATGAAGGAAAAAATTCAAGGTCTCATTCTTCTTACCCCGTTTGTTTGCTGGAAAGTAGTTTCATTTTGAAAAGTGAATTCCTGGGGAAAGTGAATTCCTGGAAAGTATTTTTTGATATTTAGTAGTATAATGAAAAATGAGTTAAAAAACACTTTCTAGTATTTAGTTATGTCATGAAAAATGAGCTGGAAAATAACTTATTAATATTTTATTTTTCTTGAGTTTATTAAAATAATGAGGAACAAATCTTACAGATTAAAAGGTTGAATGAGAATGAAATTGAAAAAAAATAATAGTTTTGTAAATTATCTCAAATAAAATAAATAATAATCAAAATAATAGAGATCAAATCTAGAATTTTTTTAAAAAAAATAAAAGATGAAGAAATTAAAATAATAATAATTAACATTTCATAAATTATTTCAAATAAAATAAAGTAACAATCAAAAGAATGAGGATCAAATTTGATAGACAAAAAATTTCAATAAAAAACAATAAGAAAAAAACAAATATCAATTATAAAAATAAGGATCAAAGTTAATATAAAAATTAAATTTTAAGAGATGAAATTGAAAAATAAATATTCAAAACAAATTATATATAGCAATCAAAAGTTTGAGGATCAAATTTGATATAATCAGCAAATAATGACATTTCTAAATTTCTCACAACTTTCGGAAAGTGTTTTCCGTCCAAATTTTTTAGGAAAACACTTTCCTGAAAATAAAGTCAAATTTTCCTTTGACTGGAAAGTGTTTTCCGTTGACCAAATTTTCTAATGGCAAACAAACACAGGAAAGTTTAGAAAGTGGTTTCCCGGAAACCACTTTCCGGAAAACAAACACAGCTAAAAGGAAAAACACTTTCCTGAAAATCAAATCAAATTTTTATTTAACTGGAAAGTGTTTTCTGTTGACTGGAAAGTATTTTCGTTGACTAGAAAGTGTTTTTCGTTGACCGAAAAATATTTTTCGCTGACCAATTTTTCTAATGGCAAACAAATACAGGAAAGTTTGAAAAATAGTTTCAGAGAAACTATTTTCTGGAAAACAAACGTGGCCTTAATTTTGCAAAAACACCAATAAACTGAAAGCATATAACCCTACTAATACTTTGTTCCTAAAAAAAAGAAAGAGAATTTCTCGAACAAGGAACATATCTCTGGTTAATCTTTCATGAAGTAAAATTATTTTGTTAAAAAAATAACTTATCCCAAATGCCTATTATTGTAATTGCTTCTTATCTATATTGTATTTATTTTAAGGACCACGTACATTCACAAGTCATTTTTTTTGTCATTAAAAACTGAAGCAATTAATCACCTGTGAGGTTATAAATTTGGACCTGATTTGGATTACTAAAATTGGGTTTAATGAAATTAATGTGTATAATTAGTGTCTGGCATTATAATTCAACTGCATTTTTTAAAAAACAATTAAATTTTCTTAACTTTAAATTATGTTTTTTATGTTTTTGAATCGTTTGTTTGAATGTGTTGATATAAAAAATAAATTAAAAATATTATTTTAATATATTTTTAAATAAAAAATACTTTAAAAAGTAATATTTATCACAATTTAAAATATGCACAATAATTCTTGTGTGTTTGATATCATGGTACATGATATTTTTAAAAATATTTTTTTGCTTGTAACAAATTAAAATAATATATATATATATTTATTTTTAATATTAGCATATTAAAAAAATTAAAAATCACTAAAAAAATTAATTTAATATATATTTAATTTAAATATATTCAAACACAGGTGCAAACTGCAAAATACTAAAATTAAATTCTCTCGCTCTTTTTTAGAAGAGAAGTTAGATAAGGAAGCATTTATTTAGAAGACTGCTATTTCCATACCGGATAGAAAACCGCTACGTTAATGAATTCTTCTTTTAAGGCATCGAATAGAATTTTCTGCCTCATCATTTATTACTGGTCAATGGTCCATCGCTACCTTCCAAGATTTGAGTACTATAACACGGTGCAAGAAAATAATTTTTTATAGTCTATTTAATATATAATTAGAGAGAAATTTAATTAGTCTAGCATGCGATCATATATAGTTGCCATTAAAAAAATTAAAATCGGCTGTACTGATGGTTGAGAAGCAGCCATTGAAAGAGTAAAAAACAAGATGACCACGCTATTTATTCTACGAAAGTTATTTTGAAAGTAGAATTCTAAATATTAAGAAAATATGATAAAAAAAAGATTTAAAAAATACAAGTAGATTGTTAAATTAGTGAAACTTGATTTTATTTTAAGATCATATTCCGACAGTCCATGTACGTTTTCGAATTTTTTCTTGTTATATTTTTTTAACATTCAACAATATTGCTGCACTTGAAAATAAGCAAATAATTCTTGTTATATTTTTTTTAAGTTATTACAATATTACTTATAGTATATGTAGTTGGATTATCATTCTTTCTTTTATTAAAAATTGAAATAGGCTATATACTACAGAGTTGGTACACCCAGCTGGGCTGGAAGGGGTGTTAAAAAAATTATAATGGTGGTTATTTTTAAAAGTAGTTTTTACTAGGAAATATATTAAAATAATATTTTTTTTAAAAAAATATTTTTAATATCAGCCCATCAAAATGATCTAAAAATATAAAAAAACTATTAATTTAAAACAAAAAAATTAAAAAAATTAATCTTTTTTAAAAACTCTTTTAAAACAAAAAAACAGGATCTAAATTCCAAAAACAGAATCACAACCAGAGGGACTTCTCTAGCAGGAAGCCAGGAATTGAACCGGAAAAAAGAGGAACAATCCTACAACGAAGAGAAGAAGAGAAGTCCAAAAATAAGAGGCATTCTGCGTGAGAATCACTCCCGAAGTCAGCCACTCGAGAAGAAATAATTAAAACAACAGACACCGTTCACATGAAACGAAAATAATTACTGGCCTGTGGTCGGTTAATGAACAGAATACAGGTGAAATATTACTGTAGAGAAATTCAAATAATTTGAAAGTAAGAAAACCATGCATTATGCTATCACATTAATTTTTGTTTATTTTGTTAATCTTTCATTTTATTATAGAGAAATAAATAGTCAATGGTCTAGATGTCTTCTACATCTGATCCTCCCTAGCTAATCACATGTTTACTAGTAATCTTAGGCTTTATACCAAGCATTTAATTTATTATAACTTAAGAATGTTGCTCTCCTCGTGACTTGGCATACTAAATAAGAACATTCAAACAATAAATTAAAAATAAATAAATTGAAGTGTAAGATAATGTCGGTCATCAAGGCACCCGCAACTTCCATTGAAATTGTACTATTCCTGGTCGGCTAATGAAAATATTAATTAAAACGCTTTAATTAGTCATAATTTAAGACTTCTCCCTGAAGACAAGTAATTGACAACCCAAGAAAAAATCGCAGGTCTTATAGTTTTCTCCACTCTGCAGCAACGACATTGCGTCGCTTTACAATATCGTGTAGAGAGTGCTATTTGAAGAAATGAACATGGAAAATGCAGTGATCGTTTCGCCCCTTCATGCATAGTGTGTTAAGATTGAAGTTATAAGACTTGACCTACCTAACTCGGTATATTAATTTTGGCCACTTGTTAATTTAGAATCTGATTTTAGCTGAAAATACATGTTTTTTTATATTAAAATAATGTAATTTTAACTTTTATTAAAAAAATTAAAAATTAAATTAATTTAGGTATTGAACAGCGTCAGTCCCGCACGGTTCTTATATCTATGATCGAGACAAGAATAATAATAATTATAGAATAAATTATATTTTAAAGTTTCATCAATATTTCATTTCTATTTCTATAAATTAAAATGTCTCTTTGCGTTAACCTTGTTTTAAAAAGATCTAAATATTTCGCTCTACTCTACGACTAAATAACTAACAAAAAGCTTCCTTTTATGTTCATATTTCTTATTTCTGAAATTTTCCCTCTTAAATCCCATAAAAAAACTAGTTTCTTAGAACCTTAAAAAACTCAAGAATCTAAAGAGTCAAAAACTAGTTTTTTTCCCATAATTAGAGGTTGATTTGAAGTAATTATTAATATTTGCTATTGCTATATATTATTTTGTAAATATAATAAAAATCTCATATCTGTGTACGTTATGTTGATTGACCAGTTGTAAAGAGCCTCGCTTGAAGTGCTGGAGGAGAAAGGTTTCTTCAACGGGCCACCGCTTCATGGCATTAACTACTAACATGAAGGTGTAAGCTGCGCATTAACTACTAACATGAAGGTGTAAGCTGCATAATGGTTGCTACCAGGCAGGCTTCACCTGGTAATTTACCAAGTACCTACGTATTTATCTTACATAGTGATGACCGCAATTTTTTTTATTAATCTCCAGTGGGTTAGTGTACGTAAAAATAGAAGATACAGATCCAGTATAAACATATCCTTGTATATTTTTAAAAATATAAAAATTTATTTTAAAATTATCCTAGAGATATATTTATTTTTATTTCTTCAATTAAATATGTTTCTATTTCTTTTGTATTTTTTTTTGTTTTAGAATCAGGAGCGGAGGCTGGCAAGGGCATTTACCCTGAAAGAAAAGAAAACATTAATATTTTTCCAAAAAAATAATTTTTTTCCTGCTCTTGACACCCCTGAAAATGTTTCCTAACTCCACCCCTGCTCAGAACACGAATGCAACCTGGATATTTTTATTCATGTTGCTAGTGTATAAATTTCAAGAAATATTCACCAAAAAGAAAAGAAAAGTAGAAGAATTGACAGCAGAGCCAGGTTAATTTGAGGATGATTGCTTGATATTTTGAAGAGGGATCTGTATTTTGAGGCTGACTTCTGAATTTGGACCTGCCCTGCATGTGAGAGAGAACCAGATAATAATTAAAGTAAAAAACACTTGAAGTAGAAAGGCGGTATACAAAGTTTTTTATGCCAAAAATTGAGGTTACATAGCTTGCAATTGCCTTCTAAAAATCAGTATAAAAGGAGCTCTACGTCAAGAACCTCAATCATAATACTTGAATAAACAAATTACAGAACCAAAGGATCAAGCTATGGCTCGATTATCCATATGTTTACTCGTGATTTTCCTAGCTATTGTGGCTGAGGCAGCTACTCAGAAGCCAAAGAAAGCAAAAAAGTGCCGTGACAAGAAGAACTACCCTGTATGTTTCAAAACTAAAAACCTCTATTGCCCACCACAGTGTCCTCGTGACTGTTATGTGGATTGTGCTACATGCACCCCTGTTTGCTCAAAGCCATCTAAATCTCCACCCTTTTTGCCACCACCACCACCTTCTCTGAGCCCACCTCCAACAACTTCCACCCCTCCTTCATCAAGCACACCACCTCCTCCTCCTGCTAGTACTCCACCTTTGAGCCCACCTCCTGCAACTACTACCCCCCCTACTCAAAATCCTCCACCACCACCAGGTTCAAGTGAATCAGCTCCAAAGAGAGCTAGGTGCAAGAACAGGAACTATGCCACTTGCTATGGTCAGGAGTACACCTGTCCTAGTGCCTGCCCCAATCAATGTGAGGTTGATTGTACCATTTGCAAGGCCGTTTGCAGTATGTTTCTCTAACTCCTTCCATCAAAGTCCTAATCTCAGTAAATATTATCTTTTATTTTTCTTCATTAATTTATCTATACATCTGCAGAGAATATTTTTCCTATCAGTATCATGAAAACTAAGTAAGTTGTCTGCAGAACATTTTATGTTTAAGGAGCATTGTATATTGATGTAGTTTTTCCTTGTTGCGAACAGACTGTGACCGGCCAGGTGCTGTGTGCCAAGACCCGCGATTCATCGGTGGGGATGGAATCACCTTCTACTTCCATGGAAAAAAAGACCGAGACTTCTGCGTAGTTTCTGATTCTAACTTACACATCAATGCTCACTTCATCGGTCGCCGCAACGAAAAGTTGACGAGGGACTTCACTTGGGTGCAATCTCTAGGCATTCTCTTTGGCACCCATAAACTCTTCATTGGTGCTCAAAAGACAGCTACATGGGATGACTCCGTCGACCGCCTTTCGTTAGCCTTAGATGGAGAGCCCATATACCTCCCTGATGGGGAAGGCATGAAGTGGAAGGCAGAAATATCACCAAGTGTGACCATCACAAGGTCTAGTGACGCAAATGCTGTAGTCATCGAAGCGGAAGACAATTTCAAGATCAAGGCAGCCGTGGTGCCTATTACACAGAAAGATTCAAGAATTCATAACTATGGCATTGCCTCAGAGAATTGCTTTGCACATCTTGATTTGAGCTTCAAGTTCTACAAATTGAGTGGTGATGTAAATGGTGTTCTAGGCCAGACATATGGTAGCAACTATGTGAGTAGGGTTAAGATGGGGGTTCTCATGCCTGTTTTGGGCGGTGAAAAGGAATTTGCATCTTCAAATATTTTTGCTACAGACTGTGCTGTTGCTCGATTTAGTGGTCAGCATCCTAGTAGCAATTCTTCGGAGAATTTCGAGTTTGCCAACTTACATTGTGCTAGTGGAATCGATGGTCGTGGAGTTGTCTGCAAGAGATAAAATTAATCTCTCTCTAAATCTGGCAGAAAGCTATAGCAAGCAGTTCTATATTAAATTTATAATAAGGTCAGATCTATACTAGAATAGGTCAGACTGGTTCCAGTTTGTAATCATGAATATTTTCTTGCTTCACTAATATGATTCAATAATCGTTTGTGTTAATGGAGCATTGGCCTAGTGTTCAAGGGCTCAGCATATCCAGGTTCAAATCCCTTCTCTCTCCAAAGTATAAAAAAATATTCCATAAATCATAATTGCAGAGCTACAATTCTTGCACTATTCTATTTAAATGTTTGTCAGTAAAATCAAACAAGAAAAAAGGCTACAAAAATTCATAAAGAAGCTTTGATTGCACTTGGTGCTCTACAAAACACAAGGAATTTATGCCTGTACTAGCCAAACCTAAAGAAAATAGAAAGTCTGCTTTATTTTTCCCATAATAATCATAGAAGCAAAGCTAATTAAAAAAAAAAATTAGCTAGCGAACTATATCCCAATGGGTAGCACCATGTTAGAAATAACAATAGGACTCTTCACCTTATGATTGTTTGAGTCAATCCATTCTAGTGAAGCTGACAAAACAAGAGTATCATCCATATTGGTGGACCTTGTACCTTCACCTTGAATTTTTTTTTTTTCATTAGCCTTATTGAAGACCAATATTGTATCAGGAGTTACAGTGGCCTTGACATCCATTGGTGCCTTCACCACTGCCTTGTAGGTAGATTTTTCAGGTCCTACGTTTGTTACTGTCCGTATGAAAGCAGCTGTGGTGCTAGAGTGAGGATTTTCAACCTGAACATTCATGGATGGATAGTTTAAAGCATCATGGCCACCTAAGGGAGAAATACTCGAACAGTTTGTATTTTGATCTCCTGTGACAATGCTTAGTATTGTTCCAGACTAGCTCGCCTTGCACAGGAAACGGATATAATCTATTTCTGACAAGTCATAGATCAATCCTGGATCCAGTGCCTTTGTTAGGTCAATTTAGCCCGCGCCAGAGCCCCATTCAGCAAACAAATCCCTGATTTTCATTTCGGATGCCGAAACAAGTAGAGAAAGTATAATAAGTAACGTACTGTTTTCTTTGAAAAATTCCTTGCTGGCCATCCATATTTGAACAACCACTGTTTTCTATACTAATATACTGAACAGCCAAGATTACAAGTCCAGATAAGACTGAAGAGGAGACATGATTAGGAGACTAGCCAGTGGTCATGAGGGCGGATTTGATTGCAGCAGGAGACCACTCTGGATGGAATGTCTTGATGTAAGGAGCGGCGCCAGTTGCATGAGGGCAAGCCATTGAAGTCCCGGATATTATGTTCTACACTTCAACCCGGTTGTCGATGGGTTCACCGGTCACAGTAACAAGTTTAGAATAAGCAGCTAGGATGTCAATCCCAGGTGCAACAATATCTGGCTAATAACTTCACAAGTTATGAATTTGGCAGCATTAATGATGCGAAGACTACATCACCAGCAAGATTTTGGTCCATTCTACAATCATTTTTTTTATATATATACCTTCAAAATGGTGGGAGAAACCAGTTTGGGCCCTCTAGATGAAAAGGAAGCCACAAATGGAGCAGAAACGTTGACAGTTTTTGATTTGGATATGACAGCATAAGGGTTCCTGCATTGTAAGCGAACCAAATCAAGAAAATAATTACACTGTGCATTCATGTTTTTTGGTGTAGATTTTCAAAAGAAATGTAGAAAATGAGAGTTATATATAAACATAATTGGTTGTGTTGATGTATTTATCGATCTTAGCTCCACGTTCACTGTTAACAATTGCTGCAGGCAGTACCAAGGTAAATCCTGTGTCTAGAGAATCATCGGAGGCTACAATCATCTTAACACCACCCATTTCTTTTACGTCAGAATCTGATCCTCCTTTACATAGCACAATCTTTCCCTTGACCTTGTTTTTGTCCAAAGTCTCAACAAAACAATACCTGCGTTACTGGATTCATTATTATATGTGCTAAAACTGTTGGTTAATACATCTTTGATGGTGCCCAATACTCAACAAGATGCATAATGCCCTTACCCCGCGGCATCTGGCATCTGCACACTATCGTTCCATGCTTGTGCTGCGCTGGTAAGAGGGTACATTCTTGCTTTTGGTGTGAAGGTGTTGACAGAAATTCCCTATTATTGCAGCCAATCATATCAGTAGTACAATCGATTGACATTCAAAAAATTGACGGAAAACATAAGGAAATTAAATGTCGAGCCACGTTTATTTATCATCTTGTAGTATATGTTTATCAGTGCAAAATTGAAATAGAAATCATGATGTGATGATCCAGAGAGACTTCCAGAAGTCTTTATGCTATTTCCAATGGTAAGAGGAGTCCTGAACTGCCTATCCATGCCACTAGCACCATCAGTTAAAATCCAAGGAGTCACATTTCCTACTGAAGCTAAAGCTGGCCCTTCATTCCCTGCCGCACAACTAGTCAGGATCCCTTTCTTCATTGCATGAAATGATCCGATCGCAATCGCATCGTTGAAGTAATCTGAAACTGGCCCACCGACTGACAATGATATCATATCAGCACCATCCTGGATAGCATCGTCAAATGCAGCCATTATGTCCATGTCACTACACCCATCTTCATAGCATACTTTGTAGATTGCAAGCCGGGATGATGGAACTCCACCACGAGCAGTGCCTTGGCCCAGGCCATACAGGCTTGCGCCCTCAACCGAGATGCCAGCTACTGTGGAGGAAGTATGAGTGCCATGGCCTTCGTCATCAACTGGGGTGTTTTCATCAGGACGTCTGTTTTCTAAGTCGTATGACCTCGCGCCTATTACCTTGCTGTAGGCAAGCATCAGAGTGTCAAAAATACAGGGAAGTTATTCATCGGAAAAGATTAAAAAGGAGAGATTGGTTGTTCACATAGGATTTTCAAAGAAAGTTATATCTGATCTCTAGCTCATGTTTGTTTGTTGAGAAAATAGAACTGACATCGAGACTAATCGGCCCTTTGTCGACAGAAATGGGACAGAATCTAGGCATGGAAGGGGCAAATTTTGCTTTTTATCTGTCTCATGCTGTGCACCGAATCCAACATACCAAATGCTACCTAAATCTTGGTGATATTGATGCCTCTATTTCAGATTAGTAATTAAAACATTAATGAAGATGCAAAAATCTACTTGTTGCAGCCAGTGAAGTTGCTTCCTTTTGCACCCTTCCATGATGATGGAGGTGGCCCAAAACCTTTGTCATCAAAGCTTGGGGCATCAATATAAACTCCTGAGGATAATCACCATAAGTTACTTCCGTCTAGTACCAACTAAAAGGGAAAGATCAGACGTACAACCAAGTATAAAAAGAAAACATCATACCTGTGTCTACAACACCAACAACAATGCTACTCTCCACTTGAGGTTTTCTTTCTACTGAAAGAGGCATTCCTATAAAATCCCATGATCTTGTGGTGAGAAGCTTTCTCTTGGTACTTAAAAACACTGAGACCACGTTTTTATCCCCTGTAAATTACAAAAAAAAATGTATGTGTGTGTGTGTGTAAATTAATAAATAAATCTTCACAGAAGTTAATTTATTTCATTACAAATTTTATAGTTTCAAGACTAATCTCTCAGCTTCCTCTGGCAATAGATGCGCTGCGAATGCATCAAAACTCTTTCCATAGCTGTGTATTCTAATCCGTCGAGCTACATCCTCACTGAAAAGAACAAGAACAAGGTGAAATACATAAAAACATACGTACATATTTTTTTACGAAAAAGATATTCTCAGCTCAACTGTCTCACTTACTCTCCAAGAGCTGATGAGAGAAAACCATGATGACGATCAGCAGTAGAAATGTGGTGAGTCTTAGGTGCATTTCCCATGTAGAAAATGTAAGCCTAGTGATCAAAACCAACAAAATTTCTTATTGTTAGCAATAATAAATAATCCAAGTACTTTAAATATTGAAAAAAATCCAGATACAACCTTTCTTTCCTTGTCATTGGACCCATGACTCAATGACAATGTAGCTAGAAGCAAGACACTGAAGATAAAAATTGTTTGTTTCTCCATTTTTTGTGCATGGTTGTGTCTTCTTTCTTGCTATTTATGCATGGAACAAGGTTATAATTTAGTTTTCTGTCCGAGATCTTTAAGGCTTAGAATCTTTGATAATTCCTCACTGGTGGTTAAGATGTTACAGCAGAAAATTATCATTCAAAGCTTTGACTGTAAAGCATACGTATACTCCGGTTTGGACTAGCCGATTCAGCAGA
>Ga0325404_1005927_pt1 | contig 12852 bp, 9 predicted proteins | sample PopdelMetagenome_18_FD_205664 | JGI IMG/M metagenome (GOLD analysis project Ga0325404, IMG submission 205664) | Populus deltoides microbial communities from Bellville, Georgia, United States - Xylem-Control-R1 | ecosystem: Host-associated > Plants > Phyllosphere > Stem > Wood/Secondary xylem... | reverse complement strand
AAAAAAAAAGATGATAGAAGTTTCTAAAATTATAAAATTTCTTAAAATGCGGCAGTCACCACAATTAAGTTACAAGATATAATGATCAATAACAAGATATTTTAGAGGTATTTGAAGTTGTGGTTGAATTGTATTTTTTTTAATTTTTAAAATATTTTAATGTATTGATATTAAAAATAAATTTTTTTAAAAATAAAAAATATTTTAATATATTTCTAAATAAAAAAATATTTTTTTAAAAATATTTTACTACACTTTCAAATATCTTCATACAAAATAATTTATTTTTTTAATTGTATTTAGTTTCGTGGAGCGATTGTCCAATCTCATTCTATATATCCTATAATTTCACTTGTGTATTACTTACACGACACCTAAGACATAAAAAACCTTTAATTGTGAAGACAGAGACAAGAATGAGTTTCTATCTCTATTTTTAGATTAATTTTTATTTTTTTAAGTAAATTTCTTGTTAAACATTTCATAATATATATGTATGTATGTATATGTATATGCACATGTACGTGTCTGATCACATAGAATTCTGGTTTTGTGTTAGGTTTCTAGAAACTTCAATACATCATTTTCTTTCCTCTAATAGAAAATTTATTATCCAAGTAAAAAAAAAAATCCTAAAATTATCTTCCAGATTTACCCTTGTCTCCACTAGATAATTCAATGAGCGCTTGATTTTTTTTTTTGTTATTAAAAAAAGGTTGAATATAAAACAAATGGATTTTGTTTTTGATTTGATTGATCACTGAAACTGAAACCTGAAGGAAAGGCGTGTTTGTGTGGGTCTTGTTTGTAATATTTTCTTTCTAGTATGCCCATCAAATAATAATAAATTCCCGTTGAAAACAAAACGCGTGTTTTGCTTTCATTCTTTAGGATTTAGGGTTAGGGTTAGATCTGTAACAAATCAGATTGTGAATTCCTGTTTCTTCCCTTTGAATTTAGGGTTTCAAATTTAATTTTTGTTTTATTTTAATGATTTTGACTTTTTGTTTGGAAATTCGGGTGTAGTCGGAGAACGTGTGTGTGTGTGTGTGGAGTTTCCAGCTGCTTTGACTGAATTGGGAATTACAATTCTGGATCAAGATCATGTAAGCCCTAATTTGATTTTTTTTACTAATTATTTATAAATATCTTGCTTGAATTCTATGATTTTTCTATGAATTGAATATCTCAGGAGTTTTTTTTTTATTATTTTTTTTGTGTTTGGCTATCGAGTTTGATTTTATTAATGATTTTATGGATTAAGTATTACAGATTTTCTTATAGAAAATTGTGATTTACGATTTTTTCAGTATCATAAATTTGATCCTGTGTATACCTTTTGTTTTAATTGTAAAATTAAGTTAATATTTTTTTTGAAGTAGAATTGTGGAATTGAGGAGGGGAAGTTGAGGCTTCCGTGTTTAAGATAGTTCATACATTAGTCTGGATATGTGATGCTTGAGAAATATAAATTTGCTCGTGTCAAGAAGTTATGATCCTTTGAGAATGTGAGTTGGTGTTTGAACGGCAAGGAGTGATAACATAATCTGCGCTGTGTTTTCTGATAAGAAACTATAAATGAATCTGTTACAGGCTATAGTAATTTTCTGGAAGCCCAGGAAAATTTAATGCAATGAAATGAGGCTATTGTCAAATTGGACTTTCGGTTGTTGGCTGTTAGTAACATGCTTTGTAATTAATCTGTTGATTATTTTTGTTTACAGTCATAATGGGAACTGAACTCATTAGAGTTCATGTTAAGGAGGAGAATGATGATATCCCATCAGTTCCACCTGGTTTCGAGTCTTTTGCAGCTTTCACCTTAAAAAGGGTGCAAGATGGTGAAAAACAAGAAAGTAATGTAACCAGTTGTTCAGCCACTACAAGCGCTTCTGAATCACAGTCAGTCAAGATGGACACAGAGTTTGAGGATGAAGCAAAAGTTACGAGGTCCCTTCGACGCAGACCCTGGATAAAGTTTGAACATTTGGATAGCTGTTCAGAGGACGAGTCTGATTCTGTGAAGCTTAATCAAGTTAGTTTTTAGTATCATTTTCATCGTTATCTCTTTGAAAATGATGAGCAATGTCATGCATATCTAGCATTTGAATTTCTATTTTCCGTTGCAAGTTCTTTATGTCTACTCTGGATGCCTTATATCCCATTTCCTTATAGCAGAATCTCTCCTTAAGGTCTCGCCTTCCCAAGGGAGTGATCCGTGGATGTCCACAATGCAGTAATTGCCAAAAGGTTATTTTATTTTCTTCTCCTTTTTTTTTCTTGCATACTTGGATTAGCCTTTCATGCAGTCTGGTTTAATTAGCTTGATTCCCCTGTAGCAATTTCCATGTTATTGTCTAGACAACCATCATTATGTAGCATCCACAATAATTTCATTTTCAAGTTAATGGTTGGCACTGCCCCTACATATATGGCTGCACTACTAAAGGGTGGATTCTTACTGTAATGTAGCTTCCTGTGGTTGCTAGTTGCAAGGGTCCTAGAGGATCGGAACTGTGTCTGATCTGATGTTGTGTTTTGATATACTCCTTCATGTCTTTTATCATCTGTTCCAATGTTTTTTGGTTGATAATTGAATATCTGGTACAGGTCAGTGCAAGATGGCATCCAGAAAGTGCTCGTAAGCTTGATATTGAGGATGCTCCTGTATTCTACCCAACTGAAGAGGTCTACATTTTTTCTTGTTATATTTTGCTTGTCTTAATTTCAAAAAAGACATTCTTCATATTCTGGTTTCGATGTGCAAATCTGTGATTTACTTATGTTCAATTATAAGGATCTGTGAATGTGTATGCAATCGTTTTTCCAGGAGTTCGAAGATACTTTGAAATATATTGCTAGCATACGGCCTAAAGCTGAACAATATGGAATCTGTCGCATTGTTCCTCCTCCTTCTTGGAAACCTCCCTGTCCCCTTAAGGAAAAAACTATTTGGGAGGGCTCTACGTTTGCAACTCGTGTCCAGAGGGTTGACAAACTGCAGAACCGGGACTCTATGAGAAAGAGGTCAACGATGTCTAATCATACAAGGAAGAAAAGGAGAAGATGCATGAGCATGGCAGTAGATTGTGGTACAGATATTGGAAGCATCTCAGGGTCAAATGATGCTGGTGTTTGTGAAGCTGAGAGATTTGGGTTTGAACCTGGCCCACTGTTTACTTTGGATACATTTCAGAAATATGCTGATGATTTCAAGGCCCAGTATTTCAGGAAGAATGAGAATACTATTAATAAGGGAGGCGATATGACAATGTTTCAGAAGACTTGTGAACCAACATTGGATAATATTGAGGGTGAATATTGGCGAATTGTAGAGAAAGCAACTGAAGAAATTGAGGTGTGTTTTGTGAGTGGATATGAGCTATTTGAATGTTGATTTTCTTTTTGTTGATTAATTCACTTATTTGTGTTGCCGTTCTTTACAGTGTCACTTGTCTCCCTTGTTTGCATGCAATGTGAGTTGCAAAGTGAACTAGAGTTGTTATATTTGCTTTGTCTATTGCAGGTCCTTTATGGGGCTGATCTGGAAACTGGGGTTTTTGGCAGTGGGTTTCCAAAAACATCTAATGAAGTTAGTTCTGCAACAAATGATCGTTATACAAAATCAGGCTGGAACCTGAATAACTTTCCGAGGCTTCCTGGATCCATTCTTTCCTTTGAAAGTGGGGATATATCTGGTGTTTTGGTGCCATGGCTGTATATAGGGATGTGCTTCTCCTCCTTCTGTTGGGTAAGACCTTATGTCTACTTTTTTATAGATTATACAAAAAGCCTAGCTTCAGTCAAAAATAAATAAATAATCATAGGTAAACAAATACATTGTTCTGTTATGTTTCTTGATGAATGTGTATGGAGTGTGCTTTTTATTGGTAGCTTGTATAACTGAGCCTTGACGGCTCCATCTCCAATGATGGATAATCAGTTCAGTTTTAGGTTTTACAACTTTCATTTTTGCAATTTTTATAATAACAGCTCTTATTTGTCTTATGAACAGGCTTTGGCATAGTTTATGCATTTGTTTTAGAGCCTGACTACTTATTCTTGTGTTTCCTTTTTCTTTCACATGGTTGAGAACAGCATGTTGAAGATCATCACCTATATTCACTGAATTACATGCATTGGGGCGCACAAAAGATGTGGTATGGTGTGCCAGGGAAGGATGCCATTAAATTGGAAGAGACCATGAGAAAGCATTTACCTGATCTTTTTGAAGAACAACCCGACTTGCTTCATAAGCTGGTGAGTAAAAGTTCTTGCACTGTGCTACCATGTTAGAATCAGCTTAGTAATCTTTATGGTGAGATTTATAAATCTAAAGTGACATGGAACTCAGGCAGGAAACTTCAATTGCGAAAGTGCTCTATTCCATGGAATGCCGGATGCCTTATGTTTTTGTTCCTGAAATTCTGCAATCATTGGCACTTCGTTCCTGGCTTTCAGTTGTGTCAGTTACAGAGGCTTCATTTTTAGATGACCTAGGATAGCATGGATAGAATTGATTATTAACAGATGGTAGCTTTCCTCCTATTTTATAATGACAACCATGCCTTGAACTTGTTTTTCCCTTGCAGGTGACTCAGCTTTCCCCCAACATACTAAGATCTGAAGGAGTGCCTGTCTATCGGTGTGTTCAGAATTCCGGAGAGTTTGTGCTAACCTTTCCTCGAGCATATCATTCGGGGTTTAATTGTGGTTTCAATTGTGCGGAGGCAGTGAATGTAGCTCCAGTTGACTGGTTGCCCCATGGACAGACTGCTATAGAGCTGTACTGTGAGCAGAGACGGAGGACTTCCATCTCCCATGATAAACTGTTGCTTGGGGCAGCAAGGGAAGCAGTGAGAGCACATTGGGAACTGAATTTACTTAAGAGGAATACCTTGGATAACTTAAGATGGAAAGACGTGTGTGGAAAAAATGGGATATTAGCAAAAGCATTCAAGGTAAACTTTAGTTTGTCTCTATGAGACTATCCAGCTGATTTTCATTCTACAGTTTGAAATATATTTTGTCACAATGTCAGTTGTTTCAAGTCAAATCGATGGCTGTTTGAAATTTTGCTCGGCTTGCCTGGGTTCAAGGTAGTAATTCAAACACGCCACTAGAAAAATATTGGAGTTGTAGGATGCTGCCATTAAATTGGTATTGGCATATGTAGATTGTGATGCCTGTTCTAAGCTTCAAGATGCCATCTCAACTCTATTATTTGGTAAAACTTTTATGCAACGTGGCTGTGTACTGTTGACAGAACAGGCAGCTGATTTGATTTCCATTATTATAATGAACGGGGAAGTTATTACTTGGTTTACTTTTCAGTTTTCACTATTTTTTTTCTTTTTGTCTTGCTTGTTTTGGTGTGTGCTGCAGGTATCTTATCATTGACTTGTTAATATGCTTTTTTTCAGAAATCCTAGATGTTAAATTTGAAACTTGAAAGTGTGTCATTATGTTAGCAATAAAAGTTCTCACTGGAAAACTTTGGTGTTATTCCTTTTCCCTATTGACTTTGGATGTTCTTGGTTCAGGAACGTGTGGAGACAGAGCGTGTGAGGAGACAATTTCTCTGCAACTCTTCCCCAACATTGAAGATGGAGAGTGATTTTGATGCCACAAGTGAGAGGGAATGCAGTGTCTGCCTTTTTGATTTGCATCTGTCTGCAGCAGGGTGTCATTGCTCTCCAGATAAGTTTGCATGCTTGAGTCATGCAAAGCAGTTGTGTTCATGTGCTTGGGGTGCCAAATTTTTCCTGTTTCGCTATGATATCAGTGAATTAAATATCCTCCTGGAGGCATTGGAAGGAAAATTGAGTGCAGTGTACCGATGGGCAAGACTAGATCTTGGACTCGCCCTGACGAGTTTCGTTTCCAAAGACAACATGCAAGATGTTAAATTATCTTATTCTCCAACAAGAACAGCAACTGAACCGGTGAGATCACACACACCAGCAGATCCTTGTAGAGATTTACCAGGGAGAGCAATATCTAGTGATATTAGAATGAATTCATCTGGGATCTGTAGTCAGATAGCATTGGAAGAAGAGAAGAAACCACCTGAAGGCACTCCTTCAAAAGATGTGAGGGCATCATCTGTATCTCATAGTTCTTTTCAAGTTATTGAGAGGGACAATGACAATTTGAAGCTAAACCAAAAAGGTTCTAGTCTTTTGTCTACCAATTTAAGAACGCTAGTTTGCCTGTTGTCTCAAGAAGACACATCTTATGCTGCAGGCCTGGCTTCAGAGAAATGTGAAGGGAAGAAGCCTTCAACTTTGGGTAATGACAATGTTATTCTTCTTAGTGATGATGAAGTTGATGAACAGAAGCCAATTTTAGAAAGGGCAAAAGAAAATGTTTCCGGGAAGCTATCAATTTTGCATTATAGTTCATGTAATGATAATAAAGATTCAATCTTAACTGTTCCTGTGGTTGATGGAGCAGTTAAGAGTGAAAAGAATGTCAGTTCGTTACCTGATGAACAAAAAAATAATTCTTCATCTGGTCCTGTGGTGCAAGTGAAGGATGGCTATCATCAAGATGGTGGAAAGGTTTTGGAATTTAATCAACAGAATGTTTCTTGCCACACAGGTCCTAGCACAGCAGGATTTGGTAGGAATGTTCAGAATTCCTCAACTGATAGAGATACCAGTAAGGATAACGGAATGACAGATGTTGGGAGTCAGCATCCACAGCCATGTGGCATTGGAAAGCTTAACAATGCGGACAAGATGGGAGGAAATGCCACCTCAACTTCATTGGACAACTCAAGAATTATGGCAGGTAGCCCATCTTCCTCGCAAAATAACTTGGAGAGACACTACCGCCAGAAGGGTCCCCGCATTGCCAAGGTAGTGCGAAGGATCAATTGCAATGTTGAACCTCTGGAATTTGGGGTTGTGCTTTCTGGAAAGTCATGGTGCAACAGCCAAGCAATTTTTCCCAAAGGTATCTTGCACGCGTGTTTTATACAAAGATCATAAAGTTAAAGAATAGTCATGCTAAGGAATAGGAAGAGACCTGTATTTATGCATATTTGTTCTATTTGATGCAGGATTTAGAAGTCGAGTTAGGTACATAAGTGTTCTAGATCCAGCAAATATGTGTTACTATGTCTCCGAAATACTGGATGCAGGGCGAAACGGTCCTCTATTTATGGTAATACCAATTTTTCCTTTGGTCAGGATTTAATACTATAGTATCTTATCATCCATCAATTTGATTGTTGCAAAATACACTACTTATTTATTTATCTTTGAATATCCTGAGAGGTCATCATTACCTTTTTTCTTTTGATCCTTATTGGAATTCTAAGCAACTAAAGAAATTTGGAATGAATTTTAAGATTGTTGCTTAGTACTTGTCAGATGCATCTGATGGCTGCTCTTGTTCTCTAATACACTAAATTTTACTGATCATTGTTATGTAATTTTAACAGTGTTTGAATTCTGACATATAATCCCCTTGTATATAGCAAGCATTAGCAGGGGTAATGTCTCGTAAAAAATTTAAGTTGCTGGCATCATAAATTACCTTTCCTCCTAAAGAGTTGTGATGTAACTCTCCTTGTTCATGATGATTGGTTTTGTAGCTGGTTTGAGGGTAGAAGTGATATTAATGAAGTACATTGAATAACCCAACCAGGAATTGGTCCAATTATAAATAACTCCATGCCGTGCTGAAAGTTGAGTGATGGGTGCCCATATTTGAATAAAAAGATTGGGTACGGCAATGGAATCTTGAATCTTGTGGATGGTTTAGATTTAGACAGTCGAAGTTCTTCGCATACAGTAGTTTTGAAATACTTCTAACCTGTGATTGAGACTGTCATTGGTCATTGCATTTAGATAGATTTTTCACGTCTGATCTGTTGTGCTCTGGTATTTTCAGGTTTCCTTGGAGCATTGGCCAAATGAGGTATTTTTTCATGTTTCAGCAGCCAGATGCTGGGAAATGGTTAGAGAGAGAGTGAATCAGGAGATCACAAAGCAGCATAAATCTGGAAGAATGAATCTTCCTCCCTTACAACCTCCTGGAAGTCTTGATGGCTTTGAAATGTTTGGGTTTTCTTCACCAGCAATTGTGCAGGTAAATTTCCAGTGTGCTGATTTCCCCAGTTTATTGGTTTTTTTAAAATAATAGCAAGGCAAAACTATCCCGTTGCCCCATGTGTTTGTGGCAAATGGTCTTCTTATTTGTGTTTCAAATTTAGCTGGTTGGTGCCAAAATTTGACAAAATGTTGGCCAATTGGCTCGAGTCAATAATTGCCACAAATTAAGCTTTGGAAGGGTCCACATTGCAATTTTCAGAAATTTAGGGACTGAACTGAACTTTTTTCTGAAAAATTCCAGTAGCCTCAACATTGGGATCTTTGCCATCTGGCCACCATCGAGGTGATATGGTGTTTAGAATGGTGGTGAGTGTGAACAACATGTGTTCATTAAGAGGGAAATTTTTCAAAAAAGAAAAATCAAATTAACTAGTATGTTTACAAGTGCAATTTAGTTCTTTTCTAAGGGCCTCTTTTTAATGAAAATTATTGATTGGGGTAAATTGACAAACATTTTATCAATTTGGTGTTATTTAATAGACTAAGTTTGAAACACAAGGGTAAGAGGACTTTTTTTGCCTAATAAAAGCCATGTACTGTTGGTCCTTTATAACATGTAAACATCGTGTAACTGCTCCCGTGTGTTTAATTTTCTAAAAAAAATGAAAGAAACTAAGCTTCTTTAATACACAACAAATATACCTTAAATTCATAGGTTTTGTTTATATATATATATATATATATAGCATCCGAGTAAAAAAAAAATGTCTCCTCATGGCAAGAATTAGATAAGCTTTCCAAAGACACTGATAAACCTATTATATTCAATCATGTTGTATCAAACCTGGCCTAAGTTGCTTTATCTTTGGAACGGTAAAAAAACCTTGTTCATGTTTTAATATACATGGTTCCACACTGCTTACAATTCTGAATTTTGATTTTGTTTTTCTCAGCTTTATTTGTGCCAAATGCTTTTTACATTGAATATAATTCAGCTCCCCCCCCCCCTCCCCTTTTTCCTATAAACAGGCCATAGAAGCATTAGACAGGAATCGAGTTTGTACAGATTATTGGGACTCCAGGCCATATTCACGGCCACAAGGACAGATTCCGCAACATTCTCAATCCATAGTCAATGCAGGGCATTCCCAGGGAACACACGAGGACCAGAATATTAGTAAAGCCCCCGGGAGCCAGTTATTACCAGTTGAAGCTGATACGATACTTAGAGGTCTATTCAAGAAGGCAAGCCCAGAAGAATTGATCGCACTGAGTCGTATTTTAAGTGGCAATAAGCCAGCAGCTAATCCTGGTCTAATAGCACAGCTTCTTAATGAAGAGATTTGCCACCGTCCTAGATGATTCATTAATTTGGTCTCATGAGGATTGAGACTGAATTCCATCGCAATTTTTTGACACTGTAAATTCCGAGTTCTCGGCTCTATGTTTCTCATACGTCGTCATTCAAGCCGCCCATTCTTTTAGTAAGAGGAAAAGAAATGAACTAACAGAAAAAAGGAAATTTATCCTGCATAATTCTTCTTTGTAGGGTTATTTGTAGAAGAGAATCTGGGAATTTGCTAGAGTGGACACTCCCATGTTGTTATATGGCGTCCACAATTGGGGGAAGCATTCCGTCTCTAGAATTCCTTTTCTTGGTTCCTAACACAGATTCTTTTAGTGTACTGCTCATGGAGCTTTTGACAAGTATAAATCAATCATTCTTGCTGTCTGAAAGGTGGAACGCTTGCAGATTCATGGTGGTTATACTTTTATGTGTTGACTCGTTCTTTAGGCTGACATAGCTTTCATGCTAGAGATATTTACAAGGGTGCTCACGTAACTTGGAATTAAAAACCTGTTGGTCCTAATACTAGTAGAAATAGAGTGCGGATGGCTAGGAAATTCGGATCGCTGATCCGAGTGGATTGACCTCTGGTGTACTGGTAAGTAAGATGGATGGTTTTCTTGGCTAATGCCATCGATGCAAAGACTGGGTGACCTGACATGGTTGGTTCCAATCATAGAGGACTCGTTGAAGCAGTGCAAAACTCTTGGGTATTCAATGGCTGTTAAATATAAATTGAAAAGGAGAGATGTTATTTCAATATATATATATATATAAAAGAAAAACTATTAATGATCCAATGAAGTTTTAACAATCTAATTACTCATAGTAATTTTCGTGTCCTCTATTTTTACCCTTTTTTCTTGTGAAATTGCATTATTAATAATAAAAATAAATGATCCCACAACCAACTTTACATCGAGATGACTGATTTAAAACCCAACTTGGAGCAAGGGCTGAGTTGTGAGTTGAAATGATTGATCTGGTTTGATATTTTTTTAAAAAAAAAATTAAAACTACATTGTTTTGACTAATTTTTTTATAAAAAAAAATTAATGGGTTTTGGCTAGGTTCTATAGCAAGTCAAACCCGAAGGTTTGATCAGGTCAAGTTAATCTTTTATTTATTTTTTCTTAAACTTGAACCGGTCTAGACCATGGGTTGGTTGGGTGCTAGATCAACCCACTAGGTTGGTTTGAGTTTTACAATTAAAGTTATTATACTATCATTAATTTCAACACTTAATATAAAATAAAGTAAAAATATTTAATTATTTTTTAAAATATTTAAGTTTGACAATAATACATGTTAATAGTAAATTTTTTTTATTTTATTTTTTTATATCTTATTCACTATCAACCAAATATGACATAAAAATAATCACTCTAATTTATACACTACTATTAAATATATTTTATTTTCATTTTATCAATCTTTTTTATCATCACTGTGCTTCTCTTGTCTTGAAACAATAAGAAACTCGTATCCAGACAATGTTAAAAGGTAGCCTTCATTAGGGTAACATCAAGAGAGGGGGAAAATGGGCCCAAGCCTCAAGGGAACATAGTTATAAGTGAATAAATAATGGGCCCGATGGTGGGCATGGGCTCAAAAACCTTTTAAGCCCTCTCTGCCTACCCTGCGCCAGCTGCAATGCCCTTGTCACCCTAGCTAGATTCTTTTGCCCCCTCGAATCGTCTTCAAGGTTTTATAGCTCGTAGTGTTAGATGGAGAATGGCAAATACTCTGTACTTTTTCAGATGTAATTATGCCTTTTATGAATGTAATGATAAAAACTTTGAGTCTACTTAAATTCTATTGGCAAAAAATTTAGTTTGAATGTATAAAAATTGATGTGAAGATATGTTTAAATTGCCTAAAAATTAAGTTGGATATTCATAAAGTACACTTTCATTGTTATTATTATTACAACAAATATTTTTTTAATCCCATTAATTGACTAATTTGAAGCAAATGTGATGTCTGGATAGCACGAGTTCGCAACTTCCTACATCCTTAAAACTATATCACAGAAATCTTAAGAGGTGTAGCTCAATTGGTCAAGTTCTAGATTTATTCTCTAAATATCAATAATTTAAGTCCCACAAACCTCAAGGTCATTGAAGACTTACATAATTGTTAACTTCAGAGCCCGTGAGATTAGTCGAGGTGTATGTAAGTTGGCCTAGACACCCATATCAATAATAATAAAAAAGACTATACCACATGAAAGTAATTACTGGTAAATTTCTAATTTCAAAGTGGAGGGCATATTTTTCATAATTTGATGAAATAACACTATTTTAATAACAACGTGAGTATATACGACCCCAAATGCTCATAAGATGGTTTAATCATGGAGAGCCTCCACCTTCGTATTGAATCTTGACAAGGGATTCTTGAAAGTGATCATATATAATAAATGTAAATGTATATATATTATGTAGGGAGGAACTAGAAATTTAAGTTTGGGAGTCAAAATCAAGATATATTGATATAGATAAAAACAAAATTAAATTTCATTTTAATAAGTTGAATAATTATAACAAAATAAAATTTTAATTTTTTTATATGTAGTGTTCTATTATATTCCAATAAACATTAAAAATTAAAGATGTTCAATATAGACATAAAAACAAAGGAAATAAATAGGCAAAAAAACTCTAAACTAAGTCATCCTTGATGATCTTTTATTGAGTAAAACTCATCCACAATCATTTCTGTTATGAAGTTTATAACAATCTCTTTTTCTATGTTGACAACTATTATTTATTTTATTACGGAACTTTGTTTTCACCAACTTCATTGTGAGAAAACTCTTTATGTAGTTGTTGTAGATATATAAATAGTTATTATTAGTTGAGTTAATCTATTAATTAAATAATAGACTTTTGATATTCTATAAGATTTCATTTATTTACACACACAACTCTGAAAAAATAGTTAATTTCTGAAACTTTGGATGTTTGGGTACATCAAGCTGATAATGTTGCAATTGAAATTTCAAAAGAAATTTCTCTTGTTCACCAAAATCTTTGGGATAAAATTTTCAACGAAAATGCATACATCATAAATATTGAATGAGTTATAAGAATCATGAGGACATAATTTTGAACTTAAAATAAAAAGCTCAACTGTTTGAACATAAAATTTAATATTCAACTCTTGTAATTGAAAATCAATTGCATCTACAAATATATCATCTCTAAAATGATGTTATAAAATTATGAGAACTTCACTTTAATAATGATACTTGTCACGAGCTCTTGTATAATGTGCTTTAAAATCAAGAATATCAATATCATTTTGTATACAAAATTCTTAGACACTCTGAAATAAATGTTCATGTAACTTTTGAATTAATGAATTTGTAGTTAAAACTAAACTTATAGCATTGACAAAGTCTTGATCTAAATAATAAAAGTCAAATTTGAAAAAAAA